>Ga0123354_10002814_pt1 | contig 23465 bp, 11 predicted proteins | sample TergutLab28metaG_2_FD_97872 | JGI IMG/M metagenome (GOLD analysis project Ga0123354, IMG submission 97872) | Labiotermes labralis P4 segment gut microbial communities from Petit-Saut dam, French Guiana - Lab288 P4 | ecosystem: Host-associated > Arthropoda: Insects > Digestive system > Gut ... | reverse complement strand
ATTTTCTTCAACATATCCTTTTTTTTTGTAGTTTGCAAAGAAAAAACTATCCTTCACCCCCGGGGGGGATTTCCGTAAAATTTTTTTATGGGGGGGGGGGGGGTTCTATTAAAATCTAAATCTGTAGAGAGAATCGAAGTTTGATTGAAATCGAAAAAAAAAATATTGGGCTCTTAACACGAAGACCTAAGCACGCCCTATGTTGTTGACAGCAACTTAGGTGGCTCAAAGTTACAAAACAAGAAGGCATTTGAGTATTTGAATTGCAAAAATGTTTAACATTTGTCTCTAATTTCACTGCAAAAGTTATGCAAGAAAAATGGCTTAATCGATACATACGTTACGAATAGCAAAGATCCGAATGGGACACAATGTTACGTCATGCACACATTGCATATCTTTCAACTGAAACAGAGTACAGTATGAATTTAGTGCGTATCATTTAAACAGATAAGCCTAATAAAATTTCAATTTTTTTTCTTCATCTAAATACAAACTAATTGTCAAAATTCTGATTAACTTCAACGTAAAAATCATTTAAACGCTAAACGTAATAACCTTTACTATAAACATCCAGTTTTGTTCACACAAAAACTACATTAAAATAACCCGTCAATCGCATATCAACTTTCATTGTTTTCAGAATTTAGTATTCATTCCGCCAAGTTTCAGAAGACCTGAACTTTGCTGGTTAATGTAAAACATACACACAACAATATATATATATATATAAGTAAATAACATAAATATATAAGCATACAAATAAGTGAGCAAAATTACATTCCAAAATCAAGTACTGTACATAAAATAACATTAAATGGGTAAATGGGTAAAAGGTGGAACTTCAAAACAGCTGCATTAAGTACAACTAAAATATGTATATCGATAACATAAACTTATATAAATATATATTTATCCTTTAGGTAAAAAGGAGATAATTTTTTTTTGTAGAAATTCATGTTGCTAATACATCCCTCCCACATATTTTCTACATAATGTGTAATACCCGTCGGCCGAAATATGTCGTAATGTATACTAAATTCTATGAACAAAAAAATTTTGTTATGATTGACGGGTTGTTTCAATACAGATAAAAAATGTGTACAATTGAACAACAGTACAACAAGAAAAGACAAGTTTATATTATGTAAAAGAAACCAAAATATTCAGTGAATTTTATTTTTAGGGAAAGCCGAAGACAAATTTAACCCTTATCCTGCTAATGTGGAGAATATGGTGAGCTCCTAATAATGCCAGCAAAGGGCAGATGGGGTTTAACCCGACATTTAAAGGATTAAATGTGGTTTATACTCGTATCTTTGGTGCGTAAACAAAAATAACATTTTAAATTGTGCGCTTAGATCTAAACAACTGTAAATAAGCATCAATACCGACTCATTCGGGTAGCTCAGTCGGTATAGCAACTAACTACGGGCTGGACGGTCCGGGATCGAATCCTGGTAGGGAAGAGATTTTCCGCCCGTCCAGACCGGCCCTGGGGCTCACCCAACCTCCTGTAAAATGGGTACCGGGCCTTTCCCTGGGGTAAAGTGCGGCCGGAGCGTGCTGCTGACCACTCACCCCCTTCTAGTGCCGCGGCCATGGAAGAGTAGAGCTATACCTCTACCCACCCTGTGGGCCACACCGGGCCTGTAACGGGATCACTTTACCTTTACCTTTTACCGACTCATTACAACATTTTCACAGACGCTCTTCACGAACCAAGTACTCTCATATGGCCGAATATGGTATGGGGAAGACCTTTCTTGTTGCACAACATTTCATTTTGCCCCAGTAAGAAGTACAGTACAGTTATTTATGTGGCGTTCCACGGCACGGCAAACAAATCCAAAACCAGAGAGAGCAAGAAACACCACAATATCGCAGTATAAGCAATTCAGACTCCCGCAGTTTCGCCTGATATTTGCCGTATTAATAGCAAACCCAACTCGAGTGTGTCTCGTTCAATAATGCAAAACTAACAATTCTCAAAGACAAGCTGCGTTCCGTAGCACCAGAAAGGCGAACAGAGAGTTGAATAGCCAGTGGTCGTTAGACCACGGCTAATGTTACTGTAAAACATTTCATTTCAGAGACAAATGGTTTTGCGAAACTACATATACAATGAACTTTTACATACTAAAGACGAAAAAGCACAGAAAGCGTTTTAACACCTTATAAGGGGAATTATAATCTGTACTATTCAAGAAATATTATACGGTTCATTAAATAAAAAATGAGATGGGCGGAGCATGTAGCAAGTATGTAAGACTTTCAAGGTGCATGCAGGATTTTGGTGGAGATACCTGAAGGAAGGACACCATTTGGAAAACATAGGTGTCGATGGAAGGATGTCATTAAGAATTTATCTTCAGTAAGTGGGATGGGAAGACATGGAATGGATTGATGTAGCTCAGGATAGAAGCAGATGTCGGAAGCTTGTGAATGCGGTAATGAACATTTGGGTTCCACAATATGCCGGGAATTTATTGACTAGAAGAGGGCCTGTTAGCTGCTCACGGAAGACCTTGCTCCATGGAGTTAGTTAGTTAGTTGGAAGGTTAAGAGGAAATGGCAATAGCCAAAATCCCGCATTTGACTAGAAAAAGTTTCATTTCACCAAAATATGTCCTATAATCACCTGCACTCGAAAGAATACCTCCCGCAGTGCAAGAGACAGACTGGACTGCTTGACCCTTGACGATTGGAGCGATAGCTTGTCCCGAAACATCCGTAAGAAACTATTTTTCTGCGCTGCATAAAATTCCAAACGATCGCAGATCTCAAATACAAAATTTCATGGAAATTTGTCCAATGCGAGCCGAGTTGTTCCATACGAACGGACGGATTGACATGACGATGATAGTAGTCGCTTTTCGAAATTTTGCGAACGCGCCTAACAATATACGTTCGTAATATATAAAAGCATTCAATAACAAAAAATGATGATTTAAGGAGGAGACACTTCCGCTTGAAGTTTAGGCGGCTCATCTGGATAATCGTCTGTCACGTCCATCAGTACAGATGGCCCCTGAAGATGACTTCAAGAAACCAAATTCTTTTAAATCTGGCGAGACAAAAACCTCTCCTCCTTCAGAACCTCCTCGTAGCAACCAAGCATCCACAAACTCTTTGTCTAGTTGTTGCTTCTCTTTGCTTGCTCGAATCGATGTCCTCAGACACCTTGATGCCGATTTCACTGGGTCCAGATCCTCAGCAAACGTTGAAATCGTTACGATTTTCTCCTAGGGAGTGGTTTAAATTAAAAACTTTGAAATACAAAAATCCACTAGTTACACGTTCCTGAAACCACCTGCAAATCCGACTTCTTGTTTCCCAGTCCTATAGTTTTGTATGACCAAATATTTTAAAATTTTATTTCCCTGTCAGCCGAGAATGTTGACATCCACCTTTTGTCAGATGAACGACACCAACGCTTGGTACATTTTCCTTACGTCTGTATCTTAAAATTTCTCTTTATTCAAAACATAATATGCCTGCATTTTCTTTGCTTTCAATACTGTAATTTTCGTTCTCAACTTTTTACAGCTTTCTGTTTGTCATTACTGTATGTGATACTCTTTAGGATGGGTAGCTTAAACAATTTAGTGGCAGTTTTTCCATGGCACATACTTTGCCAACGTACGACAAAAGAACGCCTCTTTTTCGTCAGATTACATTGTCTACATACACCATCTGCCCGCCCCGTAAGACTAGCAACACGACTCAGATAAGGTCGTACCTTCCGAAGCTGATAGAATAGAAAGAGCTTGGACTCACCCCTTTCAGCAAGCTGGCATCCTGTTCTCCTCCAATCGGGAACAGTATTGTAGGTACTCCGAGCGTTCTACGCACAAATAAATCTTCTTATTTCCGTTGTAAAATGCATTGCTTATTAATAATAATCCTATGGTTAAGGTATATTGGCACAAAATTCCATGGCGTTGCAGATTCTATAAAAATTTCTTAACTTTTTGTAGGACATTATTAACATAAATATAATCTGACGCAACGCTAAAAAAAACGAAGTTTTCCCCCACAAAATACGTGTTTGTCAAAGCCGTCATTTCTCTAGCAGTCGCCACTAGTTGTTTTCGACAGCCAAAGTTTATCCGCATGGTTGAAGGCAATTTTTTACAGGGCGTTTCATAATGTTCTCCGTTATTACAAACATTTATAACAAGAAATTCAAAGGACCTACCTTAATGGAACTGTTCACACCAAACGCTTACGCAGAACCCTCCACACTGTTGTTTTCGACATCGATAGCTCCTTAGCTGAAGTCCCCGTTCATTTTTCCGGACCATGCAGAGAACTGGCCCGATCACGTTCAACGTCATCTTCAGCGGTTAATGGGCGACCACTTGATTTCTGCTTGCACAGACACCCAGTTTCAGAAAATTTTTTAGTTTTTCCTTCTATCTGTACAGGTTTCGTAAATACGTGTCCTACGGTTTTCCTATAATAAATTTTTTGTAATCCCGGAGTACATTATGAAACGTCCTGTATATCAGGACCTCCGAGTAGCTTCCAGCTGCATTTTTAGTTTCAGAGTTAGGACCGACCCTGTTCCAAAAACTTATTGTTGTGATAAGTTTTATTACTTTGAACATGAGACGATGAACGAGATACAAGATTTAAATGCCTGCAAGTTATTCAATTAGTTGAGCGTAATATTAGCACATGACTCGTATAGAAACGCACAGAGCGATATGTTGCCTCTACTCAGATTTAAAGAGGGGGTTTTACGGAATATAATATATGTAACAGATCCTTTATTTTTTCCTGTGGCTCTGCGGCCCATCGCGGGCCATGGCCTCCTTATTCTTGAGGTTTCTTTATCACACACAGCGACGCATCACAGTCGGTAGGACTTCTCTGGACGAGTGATCAGCTCGTCGCAGAGACCTCTACCTGACAACATAGTTTGGTGCTGTGGCATCATGCCACAGCACCAAAGTTAACGTAAGGAAGTAATTCACTGAATGTCTTAAATTATAACTTTAGCAAGGAACAATATATTCTCCCTGAGGATGATCGTGTGTTCGAAACATGCAGGGGCGTTTTAAATATTTTAATGCAAATTTTAGACTTCTTAAATAATATATATATATATACATGTGTTGGTGTGTGTAATTAAATACTGTATTCCACATTTCGATTTAAGTTCTCTGTAATGGGACTGTCGGAATCTCAGGTTTTATAACGTCAGAAGGTAAGACTATTTGTAGGAGTCAGTTACAGCGGACGCTGAATAAACCTGTCGTGATGTAATTTTGTGTATATATCCGGAATTTGTCGGCAGGGACTAAGAAATATCGCTACAGAGGGTCTTGGAGCAGAGGTCTTAATTTGGCAAAAGTGCTAAACACTGACCTCGTTAGTCGAAGGTAGGCTCCAGAAATTCGAATAGGGCTATAAATTAAAGATGCCCTACTCTGCACCAGTGCGAACTACCCGGATACCTAGTATCAGCATCTTGATCATTTTAGGTTCCTTTCCAGAACTCCAGATTTCCCAGTCCGTGCGTTTTAAACAACACGCAATCCGTATTTTATTTCAATCTGATCTTTCAAGTATCAATTAAATTGTCCTAAACATTGTGGTTTTTACTTAAACCGAACTAAATTAACGCACGTTTTAGATGCGTCCCTGTAAATTTCGCGAGCGAAATGTCTGTATAAATGAAAAATATTTAAAACAAAGCTGTACATACAATTGATACACACTGCCTATATCCAATACATTAGCATCCTTACGTATTCAGCTATTAGGTAGTTTGCACAAGCATCAAACGAAACATAATTAAATTTAATAAAAACGTAGATATAAAGTCGTCTTCTAACAACATGAAGAAACTTTACTTCTATTAAGTACCCAGAGAACATGATACGACCATCAAGAAACTCCTTCTTCCCTTGTTTGCGCTGATAAGGCCTTTCAATGCACGTAACAAAAACACGATTTCAACAATGCGTAATTACCTACCACAATAACACCACAATGCATTACAAGACACATGATGTAATATTCCGTCGGTATTAACAGCGACCTACTTTCCCACCAGGTGTCACACGTTGCGCAAGCCGACAACCTTTCACAGGATCCTCCCCCACACTAACGTTGAAGTCTCCGACCTCGTAAGATATGACGTTGATATACTCGTACCTCGACCCCAAGCACAGCTGTTGAACAGGTCACAATTCCGCATCCAAATTCGTACGTAACGTAAGTGGTTCGGCTGTAAATACGAAGGTTACAGCCTTCTAGAAAACGACAGTTTGTAGCTTGACAGATAATACCAAACTTTCGTAGGAAATTGCTGCCTTGAAGTTTAAAAAAAAAAGAAGAAAGCAAGTTCTTAGTATATGTCGGTGTTCATGTACAAAATCACAGCGCTTCACAAAACACGAAATAACCTTAATGTGCCTTCCTAGTATGAATGGAGTTACTCATATATAACAAAATATAGATTGCTCGGGGGCAGAGATTATTCAGTCTGTGTAGCGGTCCGGGGTTCGAACTCTGATGTAGGTAAGAAATTCCTTTTCTCCATACCCTTACAGACTGGACCTGAAGCCCAAACAATTTCCTCTGCAACGTGTATCGGGGTTCTTCTTTAGTGTAAAGCGGCTGGGATTGGCGTTGAACAACCACCCAGAAATAGAGCCGAGGTTAAATATGCACATCTGTACCTCTACTGCCCCTCTGTGCCAGTCATGGTATGCTACAGAGCGTGAGAGGAACAAGGACTGCTTAGCGATTTCTGGTCTCTTTGTATTCTATGAGATCCATCCTTAACTTTTTCTCGCGTTACGCACTGTGGGTAATTATTTCATGAGGTAAGATTCTTTTATCAAGTAGTAAGCACAATTAGGTCTTGTACGTAGTTTCATTCTCTGCGAGACTTAAGTGAAAAGAATTCATGCTAGAACATAAGACTGTATCCATGTCTTCATTAACTCGAGCATTACATACTTTCCTTTTATGGCTCTTGTATGTCTGATATACTGTACATAGTACAACAGGGCGTTCCGAATATAAATCATGAAGCCTGATATACTGTTGCACAGATCAGCCTACAGATATCGTGATTTATCCTATGTATGTTTATTAATGAGATACAAATTATATGTACTTTATATTAGCCCAACAAAACCTGGAAGTTTTCCTTCATACCACGCCTGTAGATGCTGACTCGAAACCACATTTGACACACAGATATTAAGTCCGTTTATGACTAAAGATTTTTCTTCACATCAAATTCACGTGTCAAACTTTCGTGACTTCAATATTTGTCGATGTCACGCAGAAAGCTAAAGAAAAATTTCACACGGTTGTTACATTGTCAAATTTACATACTACAAAAATAACTGCTCCCTTCCCCCCCACCTTAGTGCAGAAGATAAGAATGAGTAGAGCTATATCTTCGTCTTCCACACACCTTTATCGTGTGCGCAAGGTCAATTCTACTTTTAAACAAACAGTACATTTAAAAGTAGGCCGACTTCTCCTAAACCCAGCATCATTTATACCTTCGGGATCCTAAATTGAGTTACGCTGATTTTCTTCCTTCTCGTATGTTCGTAAATCCACTCTGTCTTACAACTGATTCAACGAAATCAAATGGCACTGCTTAAAAATGGCTTACAGTGGCATAAACCTGCTACCAAATTTCGTAACAATCATTCCGACGGTCTGAACTTTGAAACAGCATGACACAGGCAGAGTACTTTTGGTGATCCCATAAGCACTGTTTTTTTTTATGGAGGTACGTCATTCTTTGCCGGTCCCAAAGGCCTTGCGATCTAAGGCGTAGGTCTGCGGCCGCTCGTCAGCTGAAGTTGTGGATTCGAATCCCACTGGGAACATGGATGTTTGTCTGTTGTGAGTGTTGTGTGATGTCAGGTAGAGCTCTCTGAGACGAGCTGATCACTCGTCCAGAGGAGTCCTACCGACTGTGGTGCTTCGTTGTGTGTGATCTAGTAACCTCGTGAATGAGGAGGCCCTGGCCCTCTTAGGGCTGTCACGCCAAAAACAAACATACATTATTCTTTAAAATGGCCCTTACGTCTTGATACACTCAGTGGTGATTGTTTAAAATTTTGTAAACAACCACCTTGTCCCTGCCTACTAAACGTTTTACGAAAGTCATATTTGTAATGATTACCATAAAACAATAGTATATGAGATGTCCATGGGATAAGGTACATTCACAAATGACGTCTCTTTGTCGCCACAGCAATTACTGTCATACATCTCAAAGCCTTCAAACTGGGTCAATAACTCAGCTAAAACTAAGAGATAAATTCGTCTGCATTGTGAATAAAACAAAGCATAATGAAATAAAATTGTCACCAAGCCAGTGGCAACGCTTGCGAGCACAATCCAACGAGGAACATCAAACATCAGCATGATGTAGGCAACTTACACTTAAGTCATTGTTCTAGTCTCGACTTTGGTGGACAAAAGACAATCAGCTTTCAGAGTCATTTTAAATGGCGATTCTACTGTGTCCCTTGAGGGCGTTAACGCATGATACCGGCTCAGTGAAAGATTCCTCTGTTAATATTTTAGCTGAAGGAGAGAATGTCTAAATATTCCCGCTTAATATTCAATGGACATTTCACTAGAATTTTAATATATGTCTTTTAGTATTGGCCGATCCCAGTGGCCGAGGAGTTTAAGGCGTGGGTCTGCTGCCGCTCGACTGCTGGGTTTGTGGGTTCGAATCCCGCCGGAGACATCGATGTTTGTGTCTTGTGAGTGTTGTGTGTTGTCAGGTAGAGTTCTCTGCGTCGGGCTGACCATTTGTCCTGAGAAGTACTACCGAGTGTGGTGTGTCTGAGTGCTATAGCATAGCCCCGTAAGGGGAAGCCATGACCCAGTATAGGGTCGAAGCTCCACAGGAAAAATAATAGTAGAGGAGTGGTTTTACACTGCAACTGGGTACTCGCACCATAGGTTGAATGCCGTAGTATCAGAGTATGAAGACACGCTATGGTGAGAAGTGTGTTGTCTCCAACACGGAAGGTAGCGTGCTAGGAGAAAGTGTGTCTATAGCAGATGGACTCTGATATCCGAACATTCAGCAAAAGAATCATGTGATGCTGAAAATGACCAACGATATTTCTTAAATAATTTTATGGGCCTTTCCCAACTCTATAAGCAAATTCTACAATGAAAACAATTAAAGACAATAAATCGAACACCCTATTTTTTAAATTATTTATCGATATGTTGCGCGTTACATGATATAAAATATAAAGTTGTCTCTATCCAAGCCATGAAGGCCTGCAGGGGGTCGGAGGATTACATCCACTCATTCTTAACCTCAGCCCTTCATGGAGGTGAGTGGTCAACTTGAAGCTCTGGTCCCTTTACACCCGGAAACGAACTCCGACATCTATTGCATAGGAGGCTTGGTGGCCCCAGGGCCGGTGTGGACGTCTCGAAGAAGATGAAAATATCTGTTCCCTGCCGGGATTCGAAAGCCGCAGCGTCCAGCCCGTAGCCTATAAAATATTCCGGTTCAAATTATTAAGATATGACGTCAAGTTAAACAAGAATATTCACTTCAGAAGATCTCGGAAAAGAATCACCTTCCGAGAAACATTCAACAGTCATTTGAAACAGAATGAAAGATAATGGAGACAGTAAGGAAATTTAATTGTTGCTTTTTATGGGTGCAGAATATGGTCTCTCACAATTACATTATATATAAATTTAAGGTTTGAAAACAAGACGCTCAGGACAACGTCAGGGCTTCAGAGAAATAAAGTAACATGGGAATAAAATTGCATAATGAAGCGCCCAATAATTTGTATTCTTCACAGTTAAAATTTTAAAAATGCACAAAAAACTATAGTTCTAAACCCCGAAGAGAAGACACAACATGAAAGACATAGGCCTAGATAAGAGAATTATATTAAAATTAATCTTGTGTAAAACCACAAGGACCTTTTACATTGTCACCAATATTCCACAACAACTCCAAGTTGCAGAAGCAGTTAGTTCCAAAAGTAGAGTCTGTGTTGAATGGGAAATGGGAATGGAAAATTCCTTGTAAATGTTCGTGACATTACTCATGTAAAATTGTTGTCAAAAATTTGTATTTCACAAAATGGATCTTGTTATGTAGAATCAGAGAATGTTATTTGGAATTGCGAGGGTTAGAATACAGACCACTGACGCGGTACTGCTCACATGTTACAGAATGTCAAATTTCATTGAACCTATGAAACAAGGTTTCCTTCTAATTGTATCCCAAAAACAACACAGGGGTCCTCCGAGAGCTTAATGCGCTTCCAGAAAATTGGTCACCCCTCATTCTCAGAATTACAAGAAACATAAATTTCCATTGATCAAATTTCAATTTTTAACGTTAAACCATGTGGTTCATACAGTAACACTTAGGCTTTCACGGATTAAAAGCGGCGAATTTCTGAACTGAGTGAGCGACTAGGAACTTCTTAAGGAAGCTCCACTATTCAGCTAGTTAAGTAAAATAGTTGGACACTTTCAGAATACAAGTTGTAAGTAAATCTTTGTACGGTATGTGGCAGACGATGTTGTCTTGTTTCTAGAACACAATTTCATGAAAAAATACTGGGAATGGAGGTAAAAATTTTCTTTTTTTTTGTAGAATTCATCACGTTGTGCTATATCGTATTAAAAACAGACATACTTATAGCCGTCAACCACAACAAATCTCATTAGTACCGTCAACACACGGTACATATTTCAGTCTTACTGATCATCTGCAGCCATTAAATATTCATTTTATTTGGAGTTTCAAATTCCACCTATTTAACACCTCAAGATAGTCAGCATGGCCGAAACACTTAGCCAGTGCTGAAGGGATTAAAACAATTTATTGTGAATTTTGACGTTTTGCTGACCGTGCATCTCAGTATATTTATCTCAGTATTTAACCAACTTGATACACAAAATTTGTTTCACAATAAGTTTTATTTTATGCCTCTACATGTTTCGAGCACATGTGCTCATCATATGGTCAAAATTGCATTATACAGCCTCTGGTATCATCACACCTATACAGCCTATACAGCCTATACAGCCAACAGTGCGTGTCACAATGATACCGACTTTTGAGGCTGCCAGAAAGTGAAGATGGTCACTCACCTTCAGATAATGGTAAGGTTAAAATCTGTGGGGCTATGTCTCCATTCTAAATATCGATATAACTTCAGTCGTCAACCACAATACTTTTTTTATCTCAGTATTTAACCAACTTGATGCACAAAATTTGTTTCACAATAAGTTTTATTTCATGCCTCTACATGTTTCGAGCACATATGCTCATTATATGGTCAAAATTGCATTATACAGCCTCTGGTATCATCACACCTATACTTGTGATGATACCAGAGGCTGTATAATGCAATTTTGACCTCCTGATGATGAGCACATGGTGCTCGAAACATGTAGAGGCATGAAATAAAACTTATTGTGAAACAAATTTTGTGCATCTAGTTGGTTAAATACTGAGATAAAAAAACTTATTGTGGTTGACGACTGAAGTTATATCGATATTTAGAATGGAGACATAGCCCCACAGATGTTAACCTTACCATTATCTGAAGGTGAGTGACCATCTTCACTTTCTGGCAGCCTCAAAAGTCGGTACCATTGTGACACGCACTTTTGGCTGTGCAAATTTTTAACATTAAGGAGCAGAGACACATAACTTTGTGTCATAAGGGACAACACGTGTTCAAAAATAATAATCTCTTTTACCGGGCTCATTTAGGCAGTGGGACAAGTTTATTGAGACGAATGAAGCGCCAGTTCAGTTGTCATTTTGGGTTTGCTTGCAGAATACCGTCTTTAATATCACCCTACATATTCAAGTATAGGAGCAGTGCAAGCTGCACCGAGAGTCTCCCAAGTCACATTACTGCCTCTCCTCTCTTCTCGTCTCGTTCTACGAAAATATGCGTTTGCCACAATATACACTTACGTGGAGGTGAATCATTTTTTATTCAAGTTTAACGCGAGAAAACAAATTGGAAGATATCCAAGTCAGAAAACGTCACTGAATATTTTAGAAAAAGAAGATTCATTGTCTTGAAAAAATTCAATTATGGGTCCTCAGCCTCTTCAGGAAATGCAGTTTAGACCTTCACGTACGTGGATACGTTATACATTCACCACACGTTTTACATTAAAAGGAACTCTACTTTATCTCCACGAGCGGGTGTTACGTACGTTTCCCTCGGACAACTCATGTTTGGGCGCGTGTTCTTGCTCGGACTTGTTTGTCCGTAAATGTGTACGGTTTCACAAAACCCTAGTCCAAGCTGCGCCATTAACCAGAGCTCCGATATTGAGTGGCTCGACTCATAGGGGCTCAACAAGGCGCACTGAGTTTGGATTTTGCAAGTCAGCGAAAAAGGAGTCTGTAAGCAGCCAGAAATACTTACTGCGAATATCACAATCACGAACAGGAGGACTGTGGATACACATTCACTATTTAAGCTATTATTTCCCCATACACTTTAATCCACCATATGGAAAATGTAAGTATACAGTACATCAACGAAAAGCATTAACCACAAAAATACGGACTGAGACGAACTTCGCTTTGTCCTTACGCTACAAAAAATTAAGGTCGCCTCATTCTTTGTACTAATGTTACAATCGCCTGAACATTTTTTCCCCCATGGCGCAGCAGCCCTTCATGGGACAGGCCCTCCTCATTATCGAGGCTTCATGAACGCACTCAGACATACCACACTCGGTCGGACGCTTCTGGACGATTGATCGGCCCGCTCCAGAAACCTCTACCTGACAAAACACAACATTCTTGCCGCCGGCGGGATTCGAAACCGCAATCCCTGCAAGCGAGTGCCCTCAGACCCACGCTTTAGACCGCGCGGCCGCTGGAGTCAGCACGGACTCATCTTAGGGGCAAAACAGAGTTGTACTTGTACTAATTAAGTTACGTGTAATTGAATATCGATATATTCACAAGTACCTAATAAGGATATGGAATCCTCTTACTGTTAAAATAATAACATGTCTTTGTATGTATTAAAGAACGATTTGGAGCAGTCTGAGTCGATTTAGAACCCTTTGGAAACTCGGAGAGCAAATTACATAATAACGGTAGTTACCACATTCAGGATTACAACTGTTACAACCCAGAAGACCGCAGTGTAAGTTTTCATCGCTGTAAACTCACAAAGTTCCATAAATCTGTTGACGAAATTTGTTAAAATTTGTTTCTCTGGACTCGGAAGTTCACATCGGTAAAATGCAAATTATATTATTTTACCCACCACAAACAAAGCCTCCCGGCAAGTAATTAAAGCAATGTTGTTCTTGTGCATGTTATGAAGGCAAAACGGACGTAACAGGCAGAGCTGTACTCACTCTTCAGGTCGTCTTCCAGTAGTGAAGAGGTGTAAGCTACACGTACAGACCGCTTTTACCCACTGGCAAACGGCTCCCTGTACCCACTGTGTGCTTCCCAACACCGGTCTGGACGTTTGTCAGAAGAGAAAATCCTTTGCCCTGCCGGAAATAATACCGCGATGCCTCGGACGTCTAACCCGAGCCTAATCTGTACACCTACTGTGCAATACCATCTTCTTAACCAGCAACTAAATAGATTTAGACAAACCAACTATCTGCTTGCCGGTCCCAGTGCCCGTGCGGTCTAAGGCGTAGGTCTGCGACCGCTCGCCTGCTGAAATTGTGGATTCGAATCCCACCGGGGGCATGGATGTTTTTCTGTTGTGAATTTTGTGTGATGTCAGGTAGAGGTCTCTGTGACGAGCTGATCACTCGCCCAGAGGAGTCCTACAGACTGTGGTGCGTCATTTTGTGTGAAATCTAGAAACCTCGTGAATGAGGAGACCCTGGCCCACTGGGGGGGGGGCTGTTGCGCCAAAAACAAACAAACAAATAATCTGCTTACAGATTTAAAAACCACCTGATTTCGTGAAATATATTCTGTACTGGGGAGCGAATAATCGAGGAGATGTTTAAAAATTCCCCATACTTTATTAAATTTACGGACGTATTACATCGCTCGTTAGATCAGGCCACTGAACCATGTATGACGCATGTACTAGAGGCCAAAAATTCTCATTACATTTTTTAATTACGTAGGTGAAAAATTCCTGTTTAATATGTTTCACTGTGCAAGTTATATACATGTCAGCATGGCATGAGACGCTTGTTCAAATGGTTATCATGTGTGCTATTCATTACCTACTTCTCTCTGTACATTTCTATGTGACAAGTCAACAAATGGACTACAGGGTGTTTGTAAACAGTATGCCAATTTGCCGAGAAGTTGAAGTATAATAACATCTGCCTAATACAACACGAGTAAGTGGTTTTGATTACATTATGTCTCATATAATAAAATTTCAATATTAATATGCATACTATATCATTCCTTAAACATTTCCTTTCGGTTACTATGATCTGTAAACATGCAGCATGCATCTGTTTGCAATAAAGGTAATTGAAAACTATCTTCGTTGAGTCTAATTCCGAACCGCGACTTTAGACTGATTTTTTGTACCCACCACCGAAACATAAAAAATCTGCTGCAATAGAGAATTTCAAATAACTGTAGCATCTACACCCATACACACTACCTTTATTCAACTATTGTACAGAACTTCGTTCCGTGCTCCTACATGTTTCGGCTACTTATTATAGTCATTATCATGGAGCTGTAGTATTATCAAGATACAATCAGCGTCTCATTTAACTTGTCAGTAAATGTTAAACCTACATACATTCGAATCGTACAGCAGTTAATTGATAAACATTTCTGTATGTTTACCGTTACTGACACATGGTACACTGCTTGTGTCTTCACAACAATGTAGTTCCGTGATGTTGGCTACAGTAGGTGGCCACTATATGTAGCAGCGCAAATTAAGCTTTGTGCAGTAGGTGGGGAAAAATGGTGTATGTAAGGTAAGTGCACAGAATATATAAAATATTAAATATATGTCACAAAACGTAAATAGCATTCTGTTTGTTTAACACATACCTTTGTATGTAGTAAATGGTATCCTGTTTAATACATGCATATGTATGTAGTAAACAGAATACAATTTACATGTTGATAACGTATATTTAATTTTTATATATTCTTTGCGCTTGTCTTATATACACTAGTTTTATTTCCACCTACTGTACAAAGCTTAGTTTGCGCTGTTACATGTTTTGGTCACCTACTGTAGCCAACATATATATATATATATATGTGTGTGTGTGTATAGATATACACGCACACACAAATGATTGAGCTTTCAATCGTACGTCAGATTTCTGTAAACGCAGCCTCATTTGTCTATATTTTTCTAAAAGTCGATGACCTGCTGATGACCGGTAGGGTTGAAACATGATGCTATATTTAACGTGATACGTAATTAGCTAGACTTTAATCAATTAATAAATTAATAACATGCACACAATTCTAACACTCACTTGAATACATCATTCACCCTGAAGATGGAGGCAGTATATTTCTCCGGAAAAGTCCGAACATTTAAACATTATACGGTGCGCAAACCCAAATTGTTTGATCAACTTCCGGCGTAAAAACCAGAAAACGCATGTAATTAGAATTTGATTAAATTCATATTCTTCTTTTTCTTGTTCTTCTCTTAACACTATTCGTTTCCTGCTCATGAAAAGATGTAGTAGTAACTACAGACCTACTTTAAACTATGACAATATTAAAATGGTTACTAAGGAAATGAGATTTGAACTCGCGGTGTTATAACGCTGGCTAATTATATGGTTCAGCAGCATTTTTAATACGACAATAAAATATCAGCTACAATAAAATGCGGGGAACTTCGTGACCAGGTTTTTAGCAATTATTTTCTCAAGAAGTACATTAATTGTACTCTAAACCACTATACAGAACGTGGTTGTAACGGAGGACACCCCTGCATTTGCTTTGATTACTTGCACAGGACACACACAGGTCTGCTGGGAAATCAGCTGGTCCCATTTCTATACTTGAGTTGGAAGCACAGCAGCTCTTTGTGCAAACGAGAGTCCATGGTTGAAAATCATAGACTCTGAATATGGAGTGATTTGTTATACAGCATAGTGTACATGTCTGGAGCACCACCACCGCACAGGACACTAAATGTATGTCACAGAGGCATTAGCACCTTAACATAGTATTGCACTCTGCATGTGCATCACTGCAACTGGTTTATGTAACCACGTCATCAGCCTGCAAGTTCATTTCACTTGTGTATGCGGTGTTCATGGAAAGCGCTAATTTATCCCTCTTGGGCTATTGAATGTCCCTCATTTGCCTGAATATATCAGTAATAGTATATTATTAAAAATGGGCCAGGTATAGTGACTGACTACGGGCTGGAGGGCCCGGGATCGAACCCCGGTGGGGACGAGATTTTCTGCCCATCCAGATCTGCCCTGCGGCTAACCCAGCCTCCTGTAAAATGGGTACCGGGTCTTTCCCTGGGGTAAAGTGCGGCCGGAGCGTGCTGCTGACCACTCAACACCTTATAGTACCGCGGTAATGGAAGAGTAGAGCTATACCTCTACCCGCCCTCTGGGCCACACCGGGCCTGTAACGGTATCATTTTTATTTTTTTAGTATATTATTAAAAAGTGGAAAGAGGGGATATTAAGATTATATTGTAAGCAGGGCACCGGAAAAAATGCCTAAAATGTGAGTTTTCACTTCAGCAGAAGGAAAGGTTTTTTTTTTTCCAAAATCGTTCAGGCCGGTTCGGGTACCCATCCAGCCACTAATCCAACTGGTACTGGGGTCCTTTCTCAGGGGTTAAGCTGTAAGGGCGTCAACGGTGCCACTCACATCGCTCTAGTTCTGCGTTTCTCAACCGCCGGGCCGCGGCCCGGTACCGGGCCCTGGCATCGATTACACCGGACCGCGAGAGATTCTCCTGGAATTGACAACTAATTTAAATGTAATTTTACATTTGTCAACATGCCACACCGTACACACAATTGTACTAATACTCTTTATGATTACGCCATAATTAATTATTAGTACTTATGTTAGTTTAATGTATGAACTTAAAAAAAAATTGCAAAGGTACTGACGAGTAAATCTGTTGGGACCGGTCCCTCGTCTTATGAAAAAAGAATTTACCGGGCCGCGGTCTCACAAAGGTTGAGAAACACTGCTCTAGTTCCCAGGTTAAAAATGTGCGGAGCTACTCCTCCATATTACCAAAAGTCTTTATTACATTATGCTTCTTTAAACATTGGGACAATATGACATCGTCCCTTTATTTTGTGGGACGGCCTGGAAAAATATTTATGAGTAATTATTTGTGTAAGAATGTGGCAACAGTGGCAGTGGAACACAAAAATGGGTAGCTAACCGAGATTCGAATCACGGGCAACAGAAACACGAAGAAGTCATAACCAATACACATCAATATTCCGTCTCTCCGACTGCAGTTGTAGAGTTGTACAGTTGTACAGTTAACTCCACCTATCAAAGTAGACGTCGGCGCATCGTTTCGTTCACATCGAATTTCAGTTTTTTGCTCCATTTATTTCTGATCCCCTTTCAGAGGGAACTATGCAAATGCACAACAACTGAAAAGCGTATGACAGGAAGTGTCAGACAGAAGAAGGTGTAACGCCAGTGTAACGAGAGCGAATAGAATTTCTGCGCCAAAAACTATTGAACAGAAAAGCAATAACATGAATATTAAAAGATTAAGTTTCAAGAATTTTTAACTGACTTTTTCCCTCATCGCCTTGAAACGAACTGAGAATGTCGGCCTTCTGGTATACTGAATCGAACATTTGACAGGTAGGTGAAGATGTTTCGGAGGTTCCAGCTGCCTCCAGGTTTAAGGTAGACAAACAAATCACCTTACGTTCTCGACGAGAGGAATGTGCCATGGGAACATCAAATATCACACGTTTCTTTGCCGTAGGTTTTATCCAGCACTCTACCTTGTATAATAACCCCCAACACACTGTTATCCACGTCCGTGCATTAATAAGCAATTCACACATTTGCCCACCATACTATCTTCATAATCAGTCTACGAATTTCACACATGTTTGGAGATTAAATATTTTTTTTTATTTCCCTGTCATATTATTTTTCCGTTCCCTTTGTGTAGTACTTCTTTTTTCTAATTTTCTTTCATCTCGTTCCTTTCTTATTTTCGTCCTTTCTTTTATCATTACGTCCCGTGCTTCCCTCTTCAACTATTTATCATTCTGACAACATTTATCTTCTTTTTCTATCACAATTTTACGGACACAGTAACTGATTAAATAACTACACAAACCGAGTCTTTCTTTAAAAGCTAACATATCAGCTAGTAATGAAGTGCTCCACAATTTACGGAAACTTAAAGTTTATTGCAGCATTCGAAACAGTCCGTCACTTGTCCCTGTCCTGAACCATATCAATCCAGTACATTTCTTCCAAAGTGATTTTTAAAATCCATATTAATATTATCCTCCCACTAGGCATAGGTCTTCCAAGTGGTATCCTTTCCTCACGTCTGCTCACCAAACCCCTGTGCGTAACTCTCCTCTTCCCACGCTTGCTATATATTCCACTCATCTCATCCCTCTTGATTTGGTCACCTAAGTAATAACTGATGACGAATGCATGTCATGAAATTATTCATTGTGCAATTTCCTCTAGTTCCCACTCTTCGTTTGTCATAGGCCTAAACATCATCCTCATCACCCTGTTTCCAAAAACTTCAGTTTATGTTCCTCCCTTAATATGAAAGATCTAGTTTCACGCCCACATAAAACAGGCAAAAGATCTTTATATTTTTGGTCAGCAAATTGGAAAACAGAAGATTTTGGGCAGAAAGATAGCAGAAATTCTTTGAACGAAATCTGCTATAAATTTCTTCATGACCACAGTTTTGGTGTGTTAGTATCGTTCCACAATATTTGAAATTTTCCATACTTTTAAAGGATTTACTACCAGTTTATATGTTTAGATTTTGTCTTGTATTCTTTCCACGAGAAATACTTCCAGACAAATTTCCACGCAAGCAATTAAGAGAGCTTCTGATTTTCCAGCGAATACATCGTAAGCGTAAACCAGAAGTTACTAAAAGCATCTTCTTCTTCCAGGCGACCTGACAACAAATATCTGACTAGCCGGACTCTACGATAGATTTTATCAACATATCTTTTTTAACCTAACCATTTTCACAGGGATGCCGAAATCAATGATAATATTGTCCAAGACCTGACGGAGACAACTGAATACCTGCTATAATTTTTCACAGAAAATGCCTTTAGAGATATTAGTTTTATCCTCTTTTCCGTCATGCGCAATCAGAACAATAATATCAGGCCAGCGACCTTGCATATGACGTCTTGTCACTAATAAATTCTACTCTCTTGAATATTGGTATTATTCCAGTAAGTTCAAAAAATCATGCCTAATTGTTGCTCTTAATTTACTTTTCCTTAGAAAAGAGTATAATCCTCCGCCCTTCAGTGCCTCCCTTGACCCATCTGATCCCCTATACTCCCACTAAATCTAATCTTTACTTTGCTAATACTCTGGCCACTGTCTTCAGCGACCCTGAACTATAGAGTTTCTTCACATTCCACGTTCCAAATCTCATGTCCACTCTTATACGAAGTTTCACAGTATCAGTCAAATTCGAAGGAATTGTGAAACGTTTGTTGGATGTTACGCTCTTACAGTGGGGAGGTGTTAGCATCCCGCCCAACCCCTAAGCTTAAGACCACAACCTGTTGGCCGTCCGAAACTGCTTAGTCAATATATTCGTAGCTACCATACATACCTGGAGGGATTCTTCTCCAGCCGCTATCTGAGGATGCACTATGCCATGGTGACAGTGACCAATTTATCATGAAGTTTTGAATGAGATATTAACATAACATAACACAAGGTTCATCAATATGCATCCACTAAAATACGCGATTTCACAAATTGTAACACCGTAATCTAAAATACAGTATATGTGTGTGTGTGTGTGTGTTTGTGTGTGTGTAGGAATTTAAAATGATTTATCTTGTATATTCTCCTCTTCTGTGGCGCGACAACCAAAATCGGGCTAGGGCAACTCGTTGTAGAGGTTTCTAGATCACACACAATTAGACACACACACACACACACGGCAGGACTCCTCTGAAGGAGTGATCAGCCCGTCTCAGAGTCGCTACCTGCACAACATACAACAAACACAAGAAACGAAAACCCATACCCTCAGAGGGATCTGAACTCAAATCCCAGCAATCAAGCGGCTTCAAACCTACACCTCAGATCGCACGGCCATCGGGAATGGCATAGCTTGCGTCTTACGATGAGTTACTGTCAATATGACATTCACTGATTACAGCTGATGGTGACGCAAGACAAGTACAAGTGATTAAGACTGTCGTAAAAAAGTATTTAATTACAGAAGAATAAGAACCAACTAGAGGCTACTTATGATTTTATTGTACATCTTATAGGCTCAACATGTTTCGGGCACTACTATGCCCATCATCAGGAGCTCACGACTATAATACTCCAGCCTACCCGCACCCAACTTCCAACCTACAGCAACCCAAGAACGAGACGACCAATGTGTTAATCAACATTATAGTCGTGAGCTCCTGATGATGGGCATAGTAGTGCCCGAAACATGTTGAGCCTATAAGAAGTACAATAAAATAATAAGTAGCATCTATTTGGTTATTATTCTTCAGTTATCACAATAATGCACGGACCAACACACATCAAAAATATTTAATTACGGTTACTGTTTATGTTGTGATTAATAAAAAAAAACTTCTATGTGTAAGATTCTCTGCCTAATTATTTTCTTTCAGTTTTCTCCTCTTAATTTTTAGTCCTTCCTTATCTGTGTTTGTGTTAGTTACTCCCTCTCTCAATCATTCGTCTCTGACAGTACGTTACGTATTCGTCGTCCTTGAAGACGTTAATATGCCTGGACCATTCTTAGTGATCTCACGTTCACAATTAAACTGGAGCACAGGCTGTTAATGGTGGGAATGTTGCTAAGGCAAGAGAAAGGTGGAGCGAACTTGAAAGTGACCAATGCAACCTTAAAAAGCTACAAATCACGCAGTCCTTGTAAGGGACAGACCTTTCGTTTGACATCGTTGCGCCATGGTCACGAATGCACTTACACATACGTAAATACAGCCTGTAAAGTCATCAACTTTCATTCATAATTGTATACATAGCTGACACATCGATTCTTGTAGGGCTACAGTGCACTTCCGGGCAGTTAGGCGGTAAATCTAAGGAGTGGTTAAGCCTTAGACGCAACAATTAAAGAAATGTAATAAAGGTACAGCACTGAGTTCAAAATCATCAGTAGCATTTTCTCAACATAAACTAATTCATCACTTACAGATAAAAAGTAATGAGATGATAACGAAACATCTGTAACAATTACGTAAACCCGTTTTGCTGACCGGGCATCTCAGTGTAATCCTAGTAATTAACCAACTTGATGCACAAAATCTTGTTTTATAATAAGTTTATTAAACGCCTCTACATGTTTCGAGCACTATGTGCTCGTCGTCAGGAGGCCAAAATTGTATATAAAGCCTCTGGTGCCGTCACACTGAAACAAGTGAGTGGTCTAAAATTACTAAAATACAATTTTTTACGCGTAACGTTTTCTACTGTGTGCTCATATTTATAGAATTGTATTTTAGTAATTTTAGACCACTCACTTGTTTCAGTGTGACGGCACCAAATGCTGTATATACAATTTTGACCTCCTGATGATGAGCACATAGTGCTCGAAACATGTAGAGGAGTTTAATAAACTTATTATAAAACACGTTTTTGTGCATCAAGTTGGTTAATTACTAGGATTACGTAAACCCGGTTAGTGTCGGTGTGTACCTGTTATTTTCTGGTATGTTCTGGTTTAGAATCAACGCGGTTAGGTTTAGACAGCCGGTTACGGGAACAGTGATTCAGCAAAGAGCCTCATGTAACCTAAGTCACAGAGTCATCCTGAGAATTTACGTCAAAGTGATTCGGTGGATCAAATATGTTAATTGAAACGACATCAATCTAGACAGATTTCTCCACAACCGTATTGCTAAATGTGGAGGGTAGTTCCTGACAATCTCACTTGGCCAACGGAAAGGTGACAATTCACGCATGTGAAAAGTTTAGAAAAAATTAAATAACATCAAACTATTATTTAAAGGGGAAATGTTTCCTCTTAAACTGTAGGCCAGTCACCTGGATCGCTTTTACAACCTCCAACAATACAGGTGGCGATGAACGAGTATCTGTAAATGACTTACAGAAATCAAAGGCTGGATTGCGGCGAGACAAGCAACTCTCCTTCTCCTTCAGAATCTCTTTATAGCAAGCAAGTATCTTCATAATTCCTTGTTGCAGTCGCTGCTTGTTGCCTTTTCGAATCAATGTGATCAAACATTTTGATACTAGCTTAAATTAATCCAGCACCCTCGGTCACTTTCGAAACCGTCAAGGTCCTATTCTTAGGTGCAGGCTCAGGTTTCTAAGCCTGATTAAGGGCATTTTGTTTCCAAATTTCAGTGGTCTAGAGTTGGTTCCAGACCATGGGAGTTTAGAATTTCATAGAGAACTTCAGCATCGAAACTACGAATTAGCGTTCTTGGCTTAATAAGTTAAGCCCATGGGCAAACGATTAAAGTGCAGAATAACGCAAGTGGAGAAGACGAAAGTCTGAGAATGATTGTAAGTTCCCCTAAAAGGTACTGTCAAAATGAGATTTCTGCTCTCTACTTAGAGATTTAATCACGAAGTAACTAGTTTCAAGCTCGGACACAGTGGCGGTGTGCTGACTCGGAACAATCGAATAGTGGGATCGTGGATTCGAATCTCATTCCAGACAATAACGTATGTCCTCGTTTAAATGTCTTATTTCCCAGCATAATGAGAGTGTAACAGTCACTGTGTTTTGCTACTTGTTTGCTACGATGCCATTATACCTATAATAAATGAAGAGAAACGCCGAAAATTTCTTTAGTCCAACTTTTTCTACCTGTTCACCGAAGGTGTAGAGAGTTACTGTTGCAGCTGATCACATTCAGTGACACACACTCGGTAGGACTCTCTGGACGAGGAATCGGCCCAACCAGAGACCTCTACCTGGACAACACACAGCATTTACTGAAGACAAATATCCATGTTCCTGGCAGAATTCGAACCCACAGTCCCGGCGAGCGAGCGGCCTAAGACCTTAGACAGCGCAGCCACCGGGATCGGCAGCCGATATGCTACGATAACGAATGAATAATACATTTGAAAATATGGCACTCAGACCTGAGACTCAGTCCCCTCCCCCCCCCCCCCCCCCCCCCCCCGCTTTTTTGGGGGAAAAAAGTTTTTTTAATTCCCCCCCATATCATTTTGTGCCTTTTCCACACTCTTTCTTAAAAAAAAAACTTTTCCATTAAAAAAAATTTTT
>Ga0123354_10002813_pt1 | contig 23467 bp, 13 predicted proteins | sample TergutLab28metaG_2_FD_97872 | JGI IMG/M metagenome (GOLD analysis project Ga0123354, IMG submission 97872) | Labiotermes labralis P4 segment gut microbial communities from Petit-Saut dam, French Guiana - Lab288 P4 | ecosystem: Host-associated > Arthropoda: Insects > Digestive system > Gut ... | reverse complement strand
TGGCAGCCCGACGTCCGCGGCCAGTGCCTTGTTACGTCGTCCCTTGTTTGCGCCCCCCCCCCCCCCCCCCATTCTTTAAACGTTTTCGGGCACAGGGAGGGGGCCCAACACTGAGGGACATGGGGGGACGCTTTGGGGGGGGGGGGGTGTCGGTTCTGGCAATCTTCTGTAGATCGCAGCACATTTGCTTGTTTATTGAGTCTGGAGATGTGTTGTGAGCGAACGTAGTGAATATCGGCGCCGTTCCGCTAGAATAATGACTGATTTTGTGGGGTCATTGCATTAATTTTATGGTCGAACTTTTTTGTTCTGCTCGCGAAACATGTCTTAATTAGCTCCATTCGGAGTTACTATGCGATCACGACACATTACAGGTTTCCAGCGTTCTTGACATTGCCTTTACACAACGTAGCCGCCATGTCCATTGCATTTGGCAAGTCGGGAAGTGGGGGGGGGGGGCGAAAAGCCGCAAAAAATTAGTGGAGAGATGCCGCACTTAAATAATTCCAAATCAGTTTTAAAAAAAGGTGTGCGTTTACATTTTACGGTACTGACAATTATATGTTCTGATGCTCTGTCTTCCAACTAGACTGAATCTTTTTTTCCCCCTTAAGATGACTGTAAACCCATAAAATTCGTCAGCCCTATTCAGACACTCGAATAGCGGGTTTTGTCCCTTACAGACTGTTCTTGCCACTGCATACAGACTTGCTAGAGAAATTGAAGTTTCAAATAATTTCAATGGTGCAACTGAAACTGTGTGATTTTTTGTGTTTTATGATTTTTTGCTCCTGGTTTTGTTTTGTTTTGTTGTATTTGTTTCTTGGTTTTTTCTTGGCCCTTGTTTTTCTTTTGGTTCCTTGTTTCTTCGGTTTGTTGATATTATCAAAGCATACATTTATGTTGAATAAAGAGAGACCAGCTTGATGTCACTTGCTTTATTATTTCATTATTTAATGCTCAACATATTTCGAATGTTAGTACATCCATCCTCAGCAGCTTGCGACTTATTTGTTGAGTTATTTTATGGGTTGCATTGCTCTGGTTCGATGTGTGTTGGTGTTACGGTGTGGTTCGGCTGGGGTGGTGTGGTATCCGGATGCGTGCTTCAGCCTGCACTCGGATACCACACATTAAATAATGAAATAATAACGCAAGTGCCATCAAGTTGGTCTGTCTTTATTCAACTGTCAAGATGATGCACGGTCCAATAAACATAAGATTCATACATTTATGTATTATAAAGCAGTTCACCCACACACTTAATATAGATATACTGTACTCAAACAAAGACCTTGATGTAGAGATTTCGTCATCAAACAAGCCACCACACACTTATATAAATAATCTGAAGTGTGTCGAATGACATAGACCTGATGATGGCCACTACCGGCCGAAACATGTAGTCTTTTGACCTAGAATATAACATCTAATTAAACAACTGTTGTGTTATTGACTCCATACCTACTTGCTAGTGCGGGGTATGATTGTTGAAATTCTATCTATAGCTAGAGCTCAAAGAATGAACCGGAACACTTTTGTAACATCTTCAACACGCTGGAGGAAGTAGCAATAGAAAACCTTTTTCAGCATTGACTGAAAGTGGTATACAAGTAAATAACAAACCTGACACTGGAATAACAGAAAAGGGATCTAAAATGTACATATTTTAACATCGGGAGAAAAGAGTGAAAATATTAGTGATTGCATGCTGTAATGCTGCGGGTCAATTTCTGCTCACTGTTCTAATATCCAAGGACGTCAGCAAGAAACAGGAGTTCGGTTATGGCTTATCCCCTGGGTCAGATGTACACATGAACCGGAAATCGTCGTACATTAGCACAGGCTTATTTATCAAGTGGTTCAGAGAGCATATCCTTAAACAGCTTAAGGAAAGATGGCCCTTAGATGGCCTCAGAGCTTATTGCAGCCCCCCCCCCCCTACTGCTTCAGACAGCTGTTTAAAATAAGTTACTATCATCCATTCACCGAGTCACTATACTCGTTCCTTACAGCATTTGGATAAGTGTTTTTTTTTTGGGGGGGGGGGGTGGCCTTTAAAAAGTTATTTAAAAAACGAAGCCACAGCTTGTACAATCAGTCAATATCGCACGGCACGCCTCTTTGGGTTTGCTTAGTAAAGTTGCTTCCGTGGGTGCTGGTGTAAGTACCTTTGAGTCAGTGTGTATTTTATCCTTTCAACGGCAACAGAGTGCCTGAATATTTGTTCTCCATTTCTGATACCAGTGAAACTATAACTCCTATGGAAAAGGCACGTCCAAATGTGGTTCTGGTTTGTGTACCCACTACTTCAATGACTAACTCTCAAAACGTGTTACCTATCTCAGCAGAGCCTTCATCAAGTACTCTGATTTCTGTTCTTTCTTCTGACACTTCTCCCGAAGAAATTACTTCCTCCAGATTTTTGAAGAAAATCAGTCCAGTACCGCAAATACCGAAATAAAAATCGATTAAAAATAGCTACTCTCTTTTTTTATCACTGAAGAAGATGATAATATAGAGGAAAAGCGAAAAAAGCAAAGAGGAAATAAAGGCAAAGATCAGAGAAATCTGAAGTGTGAACATCCCCAGTACTTCAGGTCTACAAGGGCAGAGAATGCAGAAAAAGCAGTCAATAAAAAACGATAAGCATAATCAAGCGACAGCTGACAATTCGGAAACGAAATACTATAATTGCTGGTGAAACACCTTGCACACAACTAAGAAAAATGACTGGATCGAATACGTGAGCTGCAGAAACTGGCTGCACGAGATCTGTTCTCCATGCACCGACAAATACTCTTAGCAGTTGACCAACTTAATTCACAAATTCTTGTTTTATAATAAGTTTATCATATTCCTCTACATGTTTCGAGCACTGTTGTGCTCGTCATCAGGAGATCAAAATGCATTATACAGCATCTGGTATCGTCACACTCTGTAGGTGGCCGTCCGGTGCGCAGGTAAATCCAATAAATCATGAAGTAATAAAACGATAAATGGCTGCTCCTAATCCAAACGCTGTTGAATCAATTGCAATTTTATCAAAAACGTAAAGTTAGAATTAAAAAGAATCCATCCTTAGTCTCTGAAACATTAAATTTCAAGAAACTATCTGTTCAGTTAGTTAGTCCTGCAACAGAATAACCAAATTGTGTGGTTGAGCACCGGACGGCCACCTACAGAGTGTGACGATTCCAGATGCTGTATAATGCAATTTGACCTCCTGATGATGAGCACAACAGTGCTCGAAACATGTAGAGGAATATAATAAACTTACTATAAAACAAGAATTTGTGCATTAAATTGGTCAGTTGCTAAGATTATGCTGAGATGCACGGTCAGCAAAACATGAAAACAAAAACCGACGAATACGTCAACTGCGACGGGAAGCTACTGCCGGGGGGGGGGGGGAAACTGTAAGATGCAGAAGAGGGTCTAAAAAATTTCGTTTGTTGCAACTTAGACTCTTGAGTTCATTTGGTTCAAATATTGTGTACTTATATTTTCTATTATAATATTGATATTGCTTCATTACTTTGAATAAAGCTCAACAATTTTCATTTACTTCGCTTGCTTCTTGAATCCACAGGATATTTTTAAAGCGCGACACCTTTCCCTACATAGCGGCATCTATCCCTGACAAAAAGTGGCGTCTCTACCGGCATGTCCGGGAGAGACGCCATAAAGATAACTTTTATTTCGTCGCACTGTATCTCGGAGGCTGTCGTTTCTGCAGATATTTTGCATACAACTTAGTAAAGTATGGGCCTTACGTAATAACATCTCTGAATTTTCAGCTGTTTTAACGATTTCCGTATTGCATTACAGCGAAAGTTGCAAAAAGTGTGGCATATCTCCCGGAATTACCATATATGTAGGAGTTTTGGTGTGTTTTCTTTACGTTTTCGGAAATTTGTTGGGAGATTTGGGTTGATGTAACGCATTGTAATTTTTTTTTTCATTTAAAATAATGGGAAATTGACTCCTGGTCAGCATTTTCGCGCAACCGTCTAATTTTCAGGAACGGATTACTGACGGTAAGCTGAAGGTGGCTGTATTTAAATGTTTCATTTATTTTGTTTATCATTCTAATGTAGAATATGAAAGTCATGTGTGCATTTTACTAACTTTGTTATATGCACAACGTGCAGACTGTATGTTCGCAACCAGACAATGCACATGGAGAGTGTGCAGAATGCTTATGGCTCTGGTTCCTTGCCGGAGTCACTGTAGTAGCTATTGTTACAACTATGGTTACCAATGATATCACATCTCAGTAGCATTACACCAAGAAACTAAGAATTTTGGGTGGCCAACAGCCTCATTACTTGCGTATCTTCAAAATGTGCCCCATCAGTTGTCGAACTGGAGCGTTCAGACTGACGGATGAAGGACAGACGTGACCACCCCTCTGTACGTGTTATTTTCTTTGAAATTGTGCAAAGAAGGTTGAACAGTGATTTTGCTCTTTGTTTTGTGTGGTGCTGAAACGAGGTCTCATACTGTGCGCAGGAATGTGAGTTGCAGGTATTGGATACAAAGTGTTCCGAAAAATAGTTTAGCCTCACGTGTGTGAGGGTGAAGTGAAAATTTAGTATATCGGTCGTGAGGAACGTGGTGACCGATGTAGCCTGCATAGGTCGCGACGTTACCATACATAAATCAGAAGAAAAGAGGACATTTCCTGCTTTTCGGCCATAAAACTAGAGGATGTGTCAGCGTAAAAAGGAGATTGAAAACAGGACATGTAAATAGACAAAATTTTATTTTTTAAAATTCCCCCTGAACGTTTCTGTGCTGACAGTTTGTGAGGTTTCGTGAGTGTGAAGCTCAGAGGGAGACTTTTTAAGCACGTTTCTTTCACTGACGTGAGTTCAAGTTGTTCAGAATTCCCGCACCGAAGTTTCCCGAGACTTTCCGAAGGTCAGTCGCTGAACTTTTTTGTTGACTAGTACAATGCTAATATAACTTTATAATTAGTGTATTTTCTTTTTAAAAAGTTTTTTTTTTTCCATGTCCGGTACGATTAAAACCTGTAAACCCCGAACATATATACAAATTTTAAAAAACCGCCCGAACGAAATTTTTTTTTTGAATTTTGGTGTTACTCATGCCGCGCATATTCTGACAATACATCAACTAGCAAATGCATTTAATAAAATACAATTCTTGACAAGTTGTTTCGGTACCGGGGTGCCATCCTCAGGGAGTTTTTTTAGAACACAGGAATATTAGCCTAATAAGTCTCTTCAGGGGTCGATTTTTATCCAGAGCTACTAAAATTATATTATATAAGACACTAATAAGACCGGTAGTGTCGTATGGAGCGGAAGCATAGACGTTGACGAAGAAAGAGGAACAAGCTGTGCTAATTTTTGAAAGGAAAATATTTAGAAGAATATGCCACCGGGTAACAACCCAATTGCAGTAAATAAATAAATATAAAAATATAAATATGGTTCTAAATATGAAAACGGGGAATGGGGAAGTCGGACGAATGGAGAACTAGAAGAGATGAGCAAAGGAGAAAATATAGTAAAATGGATAAAAGGGCAAAGGATAAGCTGGTTAGGTAACCTAGAGAGAATGGAGGAGGATAGGATGCCCAAAAAGATCTTCACTCAAGAATTGGAAGGGACGAGAAGAAGGAGAAGATCCAGGAAAAGATGGAAAGAGGAAGTAGAAAGAGGTCTTTATTATAATCCTACAATACATAACATATAAGTTTAATATCAAGTATTGTAATTGTATGCTTACCAACTTAATGTATTTTGCTTATACCTTTTCGGCTGTCCTAACGCCTGATGCCATTTCACCCGAAAACAGCACTTTTGTGGCGATTTTATGTCGTTGGCAACAATACACCTGACTAAGGTCTTAATGCAAAGTGACCGATATTTTTGTCCGAAAGTGTCCGATATCAAATTTCACGAAAATCCGCCCAGTGGGAGGCGAGTTGATAACATGCGGACATGGGCCACATGACGAAAGTAGTAGGCGCTTTTCGCGAGTGTACGAACGTGCCTAATATGAGGTAGCCTATTTATCCCGAACTTCAGAATTACAAATAAAAAGTGTACAAGTGTAAGTGGCGCCACAGTGAAAAGCGAGACAAACATCTGGTCACCCTAACCTACACCCCGTTGCACGAGCGTTCCCACAGTAACTCTTCCTCCAGTAAGCGAACCCGCGTACAAGGAGGGTCTGTTGTACGTACATTTACTTTATGTACTTTGTACAAATAGTGGGCCGGGTAGCTCAGTCGATATAGCGACTGACTACGGGTTGGACGGTCCGGGATCGAATCCCGGTGGGGACGACATTTCCCGCCCGTCCAGACCGGCCCTGGGATCCACCCAGCCTCCTGTAAAATGAGTACCGGGTCGTTACCGGGGGTAAAGTGCGGCCGGGGCGTGCTGCTGGCCACTCACCCCCTTCTAGTGCCGTGGTCGTGGAAGAGTAGAGCTATACCTACCACCCTCTGGGCCACACCGGGCCTGTGACGAGAACACTTTACCTTTTACCTTTTACTTTGTACAAATAAGTTACAATAAGTCACTTGTGTCATCATGATGTGGTATTGTGTTTCAGAACAGTGAACGGAAACACCGGACAGAAGTTTTTGTGCTCGTTGTGACAGAAGAGCTGCCCGAATGGGAGGATGCCAAGAACATGGGTACAGTATGATTAATGGAAACTGTGAGGCTTTCAGAAACTTCTCGTATCATTGAAGATGAACAAAGTAGTAATTGATGGTCCAATACTGTGCAGCAGACTAAAGTGTAGCATTTGGCTTAGAAGTTTGAATCTCAGGGTAGATGAATCCTCATAAAGGCACACGTGAGATCTGCTTCAGTCATTGTGGAACGCCGCTCAAAAGAGCCTTTAAAAAAGTCGTTTTCATTGTAAAATTTTCTGTGTACATTTTGCTTTGAAAAGGGTGATTTTGTGAAGACTTATGTTCAGACCCAGCAGTATATTCAGAAATGCTGACATAGCATTTTGTGGTCTGCAGACGTGGTATTGTTAGTATGTGAAACTTGGTTTGCCTATAGGGTGCTTCGGAAGGTGTTTGGACCTAAGAAATATTTGGTAATTTCAAGATGGAGGAAATACAGGCTGTCCATTTTATCATGTCCCTGAGCACAGGAGCCATATTGCATAGAAGGCTGACATCTGCCATTAATGTAAAGCATTTCGAGCCTATTCCATTAAATAAGGTTAGTTGAACTGCAGGCAAAAAGTGGACTCCAAATTGCTATGTGATGCAGGCATTCTTTACAATAAATCTCCTGTGACTGTTGTTATAGTCAGGAAAATGATAAAATGGACTTAATGTGGCTGGGCTTCACAAATTGTTGTCACCATATTTTATTATAACGATTAATCCAAGGAGGATGAGATAGGTTGAGCAAGTAGAACCACATGGGAAGATGAAAAATTCATAAAGTATTCTATTTTGAGCTACTAAAAGTAAGAGATGCATGTATTACTTGTTTTATGCTTTTTTTAATGCCCCTTTCCAATATGCACCACTTCTTAATTTATGGCCTCTCATTTCCAGCTGAATGCCCCTTGACTGGCTGCACTCTGATATGCTAACCCCTTACCTCTTCCTTTATTTATTATGGGAATATCATGTTTTATTCACACCAACTTTTCAGGACCACAGTTAGGGCATAAAACCAGGGCTTGGTGTAATGTTGGAATGGATCTTAAAGTGGTAGGGTAACCAAGAATGTAATCCCAGTGATGAAGCCCTTGGTTACATACTGACCGAGCTGTTCCTACCCATCAGACCTTTTTTTTTAAAAAAAAAAAACACACACAGAGGGGAGTGAGAATGTCAGAACCATATTGAAAATGGGTTTGTGGCCTCATAAATCTGTCCACAGCGACAAGAGAAGAAATTTATCAACTCAACACATTCTGTTCTGAAAGTATATTTTGTGACAGTAACAGTAATGAGCTTCCATAGTTCTTCCATAGTACTTTGAAATTTTAACTGAAATTAAAATTCAAACTTCCCATTTTTTCCACAGAGTGTATTTATGTATTTAGTGTGATTCTAAGACTAAACTGTTTCCCTCAACATCATTATGATATCATTCTTTGTGATATTAGTGGAATGTTCTGTGTAAAGGAGGATTTGAGGTCTAAAATATTATTTATCCAAACTGCAGGTTATAAAGGATTAACGGCATTGTGAGCTCAGAGCAGTGTCTTTGCGAAACAATTAAGTCTGTATTAGTGGTCATTTTGTAGCACACCCTGAAATTAAATTCTAGATACCGTACTTTGTGTGGTGCACTGCAATTTTAAGTTCATATTGTTTTCAAATGCACTTTTTTTCCCCTTTTATCCACTCTTTTTTATCTCTGGCTTAGTGTCCTTATTTTCTTATCACAGATACAAATCTCATGTTGACAGGGCTAATGTGGTATATGAGTGTACACTGCATTAACTTTCTTCCATATAGTTTGTCAAATATATTAGGCACCACAAATACAGACTTTACAATGTAACTAATTTTCTTTAATATTGTGCACTAGGTTGTTTTGCAGAAGGTTATATTTTCTTGAAGCTTATATGGTGTAGCAGCTATAGTGGGGTCAGTATGATCCAAAATAAAATTCACACAGTAGTGTTCTGTGTTTATTACCGTTTCTGAATTTGACAGCAATTTGTTGTGTAGTTTTAGACGTCAGATGTGCAGTTAGATTAGACCATCTCACTGTGCTGTCACTTTGTGTTGTCAGGTCGTAAACGCAAGTGGTTTACTGTGGAAGATGCCCTGGAACAGCTGTCTCTCCACAAGCCAGTCCAGCTGGCATATTTGCAGTCGCTACTCAACTGTCGGAACAAGGTCACCTGAATGGTTCTAGACGTCATCCTAATTAATGTGTGTGTGTGAGTGTGTGTGCATGCGCCTGCTTGTGCACGTGCATTTGTGTGTGTGTGTGTGTGTGTGTGTGTGTGTGTGTGTGTGTGTGTGTGTGTGTGTGTGTGGTGTGGTGTGTGTGTGGCTTGTGCCTCTGTCTCCAGTTCAATAGTATGAATTTTCAACATGAAATGTCCTGTCATGATCAGTTTTGTTAATTGGAATCAGATTGTTCATACAACTACTAATATGTTCTTACAGTGATATAATTAGATATACCTTCCATTATCATTAAATCTCTGGCTTCCAAAAACAGTGCCAAATGCACTGTGAAGAATTGTCATGCCTGTTCTTAAAAAATAAGACTTCAGTGCCTAATGTTAGAAGCAAAAATTATCAACAGTTTAACATTTTGCCTTCTATTGCCACGTGTTAGCATACGTGCAAGTTACGTGCAATTGAAAATAAGCATATGAACATTAGCCTGATAGCAGACCTTCTAACTGCAGGGAATTAATTGCTGAAAGAAATATGCTATGGTCAGACATTTTGTTCATGATTTTAAGATTTACAAAGAAAATTTTAAGATGTACCAAATTAAAAGTTCAGACCCAGTGTTTAGTGATTTTATATGATGATACAAATTCATTGCTGTAACTATTGGATATGATTTTAGTGAGGGTTACAGTTTAAACCTTTGTTGGTTGTTTAATCTTCACATTTTGAATATAAAATGCAAATCAAATTGAGACAAGAGAAAGCAAAAATTTCACCCACCGCCCATGTGGAATGTCTGTGACTCAGGTACAGATGTTTGATAATCAGATATCTCATGTCATTTCACCATCAATTTACATCAGTTTCTCAATCATAAACATTGTAACATACACCGTTGTACCAGTTCACTTCAGACCACTCATATTAGTTATGTACTGTTTTATTTATCTGATCTCTATGTTTTATTTTTATTTTTATTTTTACTTGAGTTGTTTAATTATTAAATGTGATACTCAGAAAATAATATAATAATTAATCCATCCCATAATATAGGGAAATAATTTACTTCTTTATCATTTTTTTCTCTCAAAATAATCTTGATAGCAAATTAATGTATCTGGAGCAATAAAAAAAAATCTTTGTTCCCAGACATCAGAAGTCTTTGTTAAATATTTAGCTTATGTTCTAACCACAAACAAACATTGTTTGTAATTTTTCTTTTCATTGCCTCTCATTTTCAAAATGAGGCAAAAAATACTCATTTATGTAAGGTTGAATTAAGTTGACTGATGCACAAGTGTTTGAATGAACCATTCAGTTACTGCTGTGTGTCTGTGTGCGGCATGTATGTTGTGAACAGCGTGGGAGGCAACATCTCAGTTCAGACTGCAGTAATTCCTGTACCCCTCCCATTTCAAGTTGTTTTCTTATTTTTGTTATTCATACCGTGTTGTTATTCTATTTGCTGACAAGCAAGCTTTTATTATTCCACCAAAAAAAAAAAACATTGAAATACAAATAATTCTGGTTGTACATTGATGATTAGTCAACATGAAGTGCAGATAACTCGAAAAAAATCCTCTACACCATGTGTATTCAACATGTAAATTGTGTTTATTTTTAAGAGGCAACTATAGGACTTGGTTTGTGAGATTTAAAGTAGGAAATGTTTTATAATGTTATATTATCATATTTTCATCTTACTGGAAATTCATCAGACTGCCTCTAGAGCTAGGCCATTTTGTGCAGGCACATTGAAGTGCCAATACTGTAATACATCTTTGCTCCTCCCCGCCACAATTTCCGCCAAACATTTTATGATGCCTAAACTGTTTGCTAATGATACTGCATGGCGAGAGGTGTACAGATTGTAACATAAAATACAAGAACAAATGCTAAACTCTGTGTCATGACAGAAATTTCCAGCAGCTAGTATGTACTGGAGATAATGTCAAACCCTGATACAGCACCACTGTGTGTTCATTGTGGTTTGTGACATTGCATCAAGGGTGAAGGTATATCATGGGTGGTGGGAAATCAGAATACTTTATAAGAGGGAATTACTTTTCACAGACTGTCATGGCCACAAATAATGGTTTTGTATTGGGGTGTGACTGATTTGTGATAGATGTGCATGTGTATGTGAATACTGGGTTTTCAAATTCAGGATGCTTACTCTACATGCAGAAACAGATCCATTTGAGATGATGGAATGTCATAAGGCTGAATGACAAGAGATACCAATTTGACCAATGGCTTGGATAGCAAAGTTCACTCATTTAAAAATGATGTCAATTTTTGCATTTAAAACCTCATCTTCACCATCCCTTCTCCAAGCACAGACTTATTTCCACAAAATGTAATGTCTGGAGAATGGATGTTCGGCACTTAAAGGGAATGTGATGGTTAAATGCACATTCCACTACCATCACTGATTTTGAAAGAGATTCTGTACCCTTTGGCAAGCTGCCCTTAATTTTTTGCTTATCACCATTTTATTACATTATTATCAAAATAGATACACAACTTACAGGTGTCCAGTAATACTATAAATATATTGCCAGTCAAAAATGATGTTGTTTTAGTGATGTTGATAACAATTTTGCACTATGCAGTAAAGCAAAATACTGTAGTGCTAGTGTGGAATATCATGCACATCAGTCTGATAACTCTTCTTGCAACTTTTAAACCTCTCCCCTCTTTACTAGTGAAGGGCTGGGGGTAACTGCAATCAGATGCTAAAGGGAGCACAGTAGTAATTCCAACATCGAAGCACACTACAAGTGGATCATTTTATCCTCATCCTTCTTTTTCTCCTCCTCCTCCTCTTCCTCCTTCTCCTCCTTTTCCTCCTCTTCCTCCTCCCCTCCCCCTCCTTCTACTTCTTCTCCTACTTCTACTTCTTCTCCTACTTCTCCTTTTCTCCTACTTTTCCTCCTCCTCCTACTTCTTCTTCTTCTTCTTCTTCTTCTTCTTCTTCTTCTTCTTCTTCTTCTTCTTCGTCTTCTTCAATGGCACTACAGTCCAATGCCGACCTTCACCATCCCAATGGACTTCTCTCAGTCAGCTTTGTTTTTTGACTTCTCTTTCCAATTTGTAATATTGCATTTATTAATCATTTTATATCATTCTGCTGCACATTATTCCATTCCTTATGGAGTACAAGCAGTCCCCGACTTTTGTACACAATTAATTCCTGAAAATGTGTACAGAATTCGAGCAGTAGACTTTTATCTTATGACGGGGTTCCATTCCCATTGCTTAAATGCACATAAAAATCCATAAGTATGGGCAAGAAACAAAAGAATTGTAGCAACAATTACAATACATTCATACATTAATTCAACTGAATGTAACTGTTAACATTCCCACCATTACATGAACCAATGTCCTCCATAATTCTTATGGATATAAGGGTTAGTCTGTGAAACTCATAAGCCATTAGTAACCTTAACAACATCTTTCAAACTGTTTCATATGTCTGCCTTACAGTACAGTGGCCATATCATTCTGCACGTCAATTGCATATCGCCACTGTCATAATGTAGGTCAGTTTTCTTCCACCACATTATGTTACCAGACTAAGTGGCCAAGACATCCAACAACAAAGAACACATTACCTCACCAAAATCAACCAACATGAAATCTCAGCTGTCCACACCAACATCAACACTCCTAGTGGGCCTAGGCCTCCTCATTGTCGAGGCTTCCTCATGACACTCAAATGTGAATTAAATGGAGTTACTTTACACACTAGTTGCCAGCGAGTTCACTACTATTTTAAACTCGCCTCATCTTATTATGAAAGCGACTAAACTTGCTGGCAACTAAATCCAAACAAGTGAAGCTGAAATCTGTTCAACTTCGCTTCCTACTCGCTGGATAAAATGCTATCACGCTTGTAAACTTGCTCATTGTGATGGATACAGCCAGTAAGTACCTTGTGATACAACACTAAATTTCTTCAGTTCATTTCTGAGATGTCAAATGATGAACTAAGATGCTACTACCCGACTGCCAAGCCTTTTTATTTCTACGTATAATAGGCGTGGTTAGTTTACTTTCTGCTTGCTCACCATCTGGCAACTGAACTTGCTGGCAAGTGGTGTGTAAAACAGTCTTGTGTAATCCCTACCTTAGGCACAGCACACTCAACAGGACTCCTCTAGATGAGTGATCAGCCCGACGCAGAGACCCCTGCCTGACAACACACAACAATCTCAAGTGATAGATATCCATGCCTCTGGCGGGATTCAAACCCAATCCCACAAACGAGTGGATGCAGACCCATGCCTTTGACCATGCAGCCACTGGGGTTGGCCTTTCTGGCATTTAGTAGACTCCAAATACAGTTTGGGACTCAGTATTACAACGCCACTGTGCAATGCTCGAAATGTTTATTCATCAGCTGTTTACAAAAGTCTGAATTCAGCATATGGAAGATGGATGAGGGGTGAGAATTTAAAACGTACGAAAGTCAAGGACCACCTGTATGTGATTTCCCCCTACCATCCAGTTTCATGTCCCCAAATGCTGATTTCCCTGGTGCAACTACTGAAAGTAAAGATATTTCCTCCCCTTGTATTTGTATTATGGTAATGTTCTTAATGAGGGTACAGAGAACTGCAATATCATGTTTATTGCTTTCCATCCATATATTTGGAAAGATAAGGGATTTTTTTATGTTTCTGTAGTAATATTTTTTGTTTATGAAATGCTAAAAGTTGTTTGCACTGTCTGTAGACTCTGATTTGTAATGAGGTATCTCTAGTGTGGCTTGGAAAGGATCAATAAACAGCACATCCTTTATCCTGCCTAGTTTGAATCTTATAAACTGCAACATGTGTTGCCTCACAATGTCAACGAATCATTCATAAGCCCATGCTTTTCCTTTTATGTAATCAAAAAAATTGTTCATATATGTACTGTATTTTTTTTTTTTAATCTGAGTGTGCAACTTGAAACGTTTCATTTTGATCCAAGGTTGTTTTAAGATTCATCAATAAGTTACCAGTTTTCCATTAGTGTTTTTTAACTGTTGAATTACAGGTAGGTAGATTCAGAAATTATTACAGCACTCTAAGCTCATAATAAAATTGTCACCTGAGAAACAGTTTTGTGGTTTTATTTCATCAGATGCAAGAACTATTTTAAACAACAGTTTCCTGTGGACTGTGTGAATAAAATCAGGGTGGTACAGAAAGTAAGAAGTTGCGGGTTGTATGACCGTGCATCTTCCTCATGAAATAACTTGAAATGCCAACTTGATGCAGCAAGGTAATTTTATTAACATATTCTTAGCTCGACATGTTTCGGGTACATAACCCATCATCAGGAGCATTGGATGTTGAGTTGCAGCATATGGTCTTCTGCACAGAGTTTTTTGGATTGGTGGTGGTCTTGAGAAAACCATATGCTGCAACTCAACATCCAATGCTCTTGATGATGGGCATATATACCCGAAACATGTAGAGCTAAGAATACATTAATAAAATTACCTAGTTGCATCAAGTTGGCATTTCAAGTTATTTCAGAAAGCAAGAAGTTTACCTTCGTTCCTGTTAGATGAGGTTCAGATCTCAGTACTATGAATGACTGAAATATGTGTTTAGGACAGCAATACATAAATCTGCGTGCAAAGTTCTGAGTCTGAACAACATTCAGATTAGGACTTTGCTAATGGTCTTTTCATTTAAATTTGATTTTATAATGCCTGCATATATTATGCGTCTGAAGTGTATGATGAAAATTACTAATGTGGTGCCTGGTGCCTTTTTTATTTCAGAGGAAAAACCTTATGAGTTACTGTACCTTATTTCACCAACATCATAAATCTGTGGTTAAATGCACATTATCTCAGAAAATTATTTCATTAATTGTAACATGGCCATAGTGTCAAATAAACACTCATATGCACACAGTAAAATTATTGTTAACTCTCAAGATTCTACTGATGTTTTCTTCTTGTGGGTTTCTTTAGGTACCCACAGAACAAGTTAGTTTCACTAAGTCATGTTTGAGAACTACTGGTTTGTATCTTTGCTGGGTTACTGACATTTTTAATGGTTTTCTTCATTGTCTCTAGCCAAATGGTAGGGTAGTACCTCGAAATAGCCCATGTCTGCTTCTCTACATCTGTATAACATCTGAAACTGGAAATCTGTCATTAAATAATGTAATCATTAATTGAGCTGGTTCTGGCAAGTTGCAGTGAAATAAAGTGCACATGTCCTTACTTGTGTATTGGTGACAGCTGGTGGTGTAAATTACAAGGAAGTCAGACAAGATGGTACCTACTTATGGTGACATGCCATCAGCTGTTGAAGTCACAGAAGTGTCCTTTAACTTCAGCTGTTACTGTGTACTCTTTACCTGATGTTGGTATCCATATCATAGATAATCAAATGCTGTCTTGAGGCTTATCACACCTTGCTAATGTAGTCCAGAGTTGCATAACAGAACACTTGTTGTACCTTGCAGGTTTTGTGTGATATGAGATGATGTATTTTATGTGAGATTTCAGGTTTGCATGTGAGGACTATGTAGACTACTTTCTATGGGATGTGACATCATTTATCATCATGTAAGTTTACCAGCATTTAAGAAGAATCTGCTGCCTCCATCTTCAAAGGGGTAGTAGGTTTCTCCAACGTCATTAAACTTCTACCAGATTACGTGGTGTCACATCCCAAACGACAGTATTTTTCAGTATGTGTTCTGCTCATACAAACATCATTTTTGTATCAAGTTGTAAGTGATTGAAAGTAATTGAGCTTAGAGAACTGATTTACCAAAATGAGTAGATGCATTTCTATTGTGCCTCAGTTTAGTTAATTTTAAAAAATGGATTGAATCTTTTGTACTTCAGTTGAATGTCCTGTTAAGTGACTTGAGGGTTGTTTGACCGTGCATCTTCCTCATGAAATAAAGTGAAATGCCAACTTCATGCAACTAGGTAATTTTATTGATGTGTTCTTAGCTTGACATTTTTCGGGTATATACGCCCATAATCAGGAGCATTAGATGTTGAGTTGCAGCATGTGGTTTTCTGCACCCAGTTTGTAGATTGGTGGTGGTCCTGAGAGCTGCTGAGTGGGTCGTGTGTACGGTGCGGACAGTGCCATGCATGGCATGGTCCACACCGTACACATGACCTATGCAGTGGCTCTCAAGACCACCACCCATCCAAAAACTCGGTGCAGGAAACCATATGCTGCAACTCAACATCTAATGCTCCTGATTATGGGCGTATATACCCGAAACATGTCGAGCTAAGAATACATTAATAAAATTACCTAGTTGCATGAAGTTGGCATTTCACTTTATTTCATTAGTCCTGTTAAATGTGTATGTGTTGGAGTTGTGTGTCCATTTAGTTTGTTATTAATATGCATTGCTACATGATGAGCCGCCAACCTCTGTACTTCTGAGGTACTTGCTTTTAGCTTTAATGTATGCCTACACAAAGATACGGTACTGGCGAGACCTGGGAATTCTAATATATCTATTTTTCAAGATGTCAGTTGCTATTAGAAGGTAGTTTTTCCGTTTATTTCACTGGACAATGGAATTACAGTATGTCATGATACATATAGGAATGAATGTACAGTAATTCTATGGAATATCTATCAGATGAGGAGAGCAGATAAACTTTTTTATTATTATTTTTTATGCACTTCTTTCAGTAGTTAGAAAATATTAATGTTGTGTGGGCAAAGCAGAAACAAATTGTATGCCTCTCTTTGCAGTGCTTGTATTTTTAAAATAAATTGTGTTAAAGTCAATATTCTTTTCAGTGCTTATGTTTGTATTTGTTTCAGCTTACAGTTGGAATTTGAGTTAGTACTGTGTGAAGAGAATAAGGGAGGTATTCAGACAGGTCTTGTTAAATCTTAATTCTAGTTGGGTAAAATTTGTTTCACCTTTGAAGCCTGTGCATGAACTAAGAGGCAAATTGTAGATTCCAGACTGACAGAAGTTTTAATTGGCTTGGGTGGGGATGGAGTAAAGATGATGATATATCAGTTTGTGGTTAAGTCCTTATGACAACAATTATGTTGCAGTAGTTACAAACAGTTCTGGACAGTAATCAGCTTAATGACTACTGTATAGATGTTCATAATTCTGTTGTTCATGGCAGGCTGGAGAGCAGTTAATACATACACTGTATTACAGCTATGATTTAAGTGAAGTGTATGTAGTGTACAGTGTATGTAGTTTACTGTTACCAGCATGGACCCAATATTTCAGAGAAACAAAGTGAACTTCACATCCTAACAAAACAAGGGAAACCTATTTTTAAACCAGCCTAAGATGGAAGCAAAATTAAATTCCAGAATTTTCCAATATTATTAACATTATCATCTCCTATATGTTTCATTTATTTCCCGTAAGGGAGAACATACAGTAAAGACACAGAAAATACAGATTGCAGGTGGCTACTTTTATGCTATAGTCAGTTGTTAATATCCTCTGTAATCCCTGCATCCATTGTGCATACTTATGGTTGCTTTATGTACAAGGAGTATATTGTATCTCATTACATAGGATCATTGTGTAACGCCCAGTGTCAGTATTGCAGCTCATTTTTATAGCTTTGGCTATCTTTGCTCCAGCAGGCTATGGTAAGGATGTGACAATATTACTAGGATAAGCTGAGTAGTCAAGACCCTTGCATGGAAAGGTTTTGCTGTGCTTTGCTAGATTATTACCAGTTAGAACATGAAGCTGACCACTAATTTTATCTAGTGCTGAGATTAAGAATGTGTGGAACTACATGTCCACTCCCGTGGATGCCATAATGGGATCCACAGGGTTAGGTTTACTTCTTTACTGCAAAATTGTTAGGACTGTAATGTGTTTTGCTATGGTGTAAACCACAAGTATGAGGGGAGGCTGTTTTTGAGGAATGGGGAAGAGACTAACAATCTTAATTGAACCAGTACACACTGGGGAACTAATAACTTCCCAGCTAATCAAGATATTGCCCCTCTTTTGCAGAACCTAAGGGTTTATTACAGTGTTCAGAAGTGCTTGCCATTGGTTCCTGTCCCAAGCCAGATGAATCCAATGCATACCGCATTCCTTTATGATTCGTTTTAGTATAGTCTCTCATATGCAACTTGCAGGCGGACTCTTTGGAGGAGGAAGCAACTGTTCCCCTAAGTATGGTTGGAAGTGAAATAACATTTCATGTCTTGGGGGTAAGACCTGTCAGGAGGAGTGCGATAAAACGGGCTTAACTCTGCGTGAAAGGTATAGATCTCAATGAATATGTTTGTCAGCAGCTTAATTTTCACCGAAAAGCTTCACAGTTTCAAAGGTAATGTAATTTTTTTCATATTTTCCACGTTTTTGCCACATGAAAACTATGAGGTATGTTTATTTATTGGTGGATTTCTCCGTTTTCTTTCGCGATATCATCAGTGTTGGTTAAGACATAATACTTTTGATCATGTATAACATGATATTTGTAGATAAACAGTATCCAAATGATTTTGATTTCAATTAAACAATCATTTGATTCTCTATACAAACATGAACAAAAGTGCGGTAGCATTTGTCAAAATGGCGCCTGTTAGTGAGATTAGTAAGTTGTCGTCTGCTGTGAATTGTCATAAGTATCAGAAACAGTGAGGTTTTGTTGTGTTATAAGTGTATTTAAAAGTGGTAGCTAGCCCCTAAGATGTACAAGTTTTGAAAATTACTAACTGTTCCTTCCGAAATGGAATTATTAAATTGTGAAACATTTTCAACGGGTTTTAAGGTTAGAGCATTCCTAGCAAGATAATGCTCCCCGGAATTGGAGTATTTGGAACTGGAAATGTTGTAAAGGTTGTAGTACCCTTCTTGCGAGAGAAGGGTTTCAAAGTGGAAGCATTATGGGGTAGAACTTTGATTGCTGCCGAAGAGGCAGCAAGGGAACTTGAAATTCCATTTCACACCAATAAAATCGATGATGTTTTATTAAGGAAAGATGTGGATCTCATATTTATTATTTGTTCGCCCAATCTGCATGCCCAAATTGCAGTTAAGGCATTAGGAATTGGTAAGCATGTCCTCTGTGACAAACCAGCTGGCCTTTGTCAGGGAGAGGCTCTAAAGATGGTTCGAGCATCTCAGTATTATCCATCTTTGATCTCCATTATAAACCACAGTTTAAGATTTCTTCCTGCCTTTGGACAGATGCGCAGAGCCATTGTGGATGGTTATCTTGGACAAGAGGGGGAGATAACAGTTTGTGATGTGCGTGTGCAAATGGGAAGTTTGCTTCATGATGCTTATGACTGGCTGTGTGATGACACAATGGGGGGAGGTGTACTTACTCTGGTGGGGAGCCACGTGATAGACTTGGTGTCACATTTAACATCTCAGCGAGCAGTGAGAGTTCATGGTGTCATCAGAACTTTCACTAAGACTACAGACCACGTAAATGGGATACGGCACATATCCAGCCCCGACTTTTGCACATTTCAAATGGAAATGAGTGGTGGAGCCCTTGTCACTGCTACCTTAAACAACCATCTCCCAGCATCATTCAGTCAAGAAGTGCTCATATGTGGGCAGGCAGGGCATTTAATGGTTCGTGGTGGAGATCTCTATGGCCGTAAATCCAGTTCTTCAAAAGAAGACGTGATCTACCTTGATGTTGAAGATCTGCAGCGTGGTGGAGCTATAAATTCCACAGCAGCCACTGCCATCCCACGTCCGTACATGAAGGGGCTCTTCAAAATGATTGGGGCTCTGAGAGAGGCATTTCTTCCAGTTGAAGATAAGCGTGGTTGGGTGAAAGAGCCTGTTGCCCAAGCTGCAACATTTGAGGATGGCCTGTATGTTCAGGCAGTGATAGATGCTCTGAAGAAGTCAAATGCCAACAGAGAATGGGTTAAGGTGAATGTCATAACAGAAGAGCCCGATCCTGACCCTTTGCTGAGTGCTGCAGTTCGTCGCAGCGCCATTTCCATGTGATGTCTGGACCGGCTGCCATAAGGGGCAGTCATTAACATTCCACAGATTGACTAACATCAGCATTATGTATTTTATGTTTGTTGCTATGCCATAACATCAGCATTATGTATTTTATGTTTGGTACTTTGCCATTTTAATATAGCAGTAGTTATCAAGTGAATGGATATGTCTAAAGAAGTGAAGTTCCTGCTTATCTGTTTTCTAACATAGAGAATATACATACATTCTGAACCTACCTTGTGGCAAGGTTATGGTCACTGAGTATGTAACAGTGCTTCAGTCCGTAATGAGTCTTACACTTTGTAACACACGTCTTGGCACTAGCAAGATACAGACGTGACGATTCTTTGACTTACAGATTTGATCAGAATGTATACTTTTAGACTTTTATGTACAGATCTTGATTCAGAGAAGCGTTAGTGCTTAAAAATGTGATCAAAGTATATCACTTGAGATTTTTATGTCTTTACCTACATAGAGGTAAGGTGATTATCAAAGGAGAAAACTAGGTGGTCTCACTTCATAGATGTAGTTACATATATATATATATATATGATTTTTATAACAGTTTTTAAAATCAAACATAAATTACATATAACCTCAGGATCAAGGCACTACTGTCAAAAACTGGGTGTGTGCCTGTAAATATGTTGTTCAACTCCCTTCTGACATTATTTAATTCCAGTCCTGAAGTTAGCTAAAAAGCATTTTTGCTACTTGATATGGAAATTTTGGTTCATAGTGAGTGCTGTTTGTTTGAAACAGTACTGGATGTGTTGCAGCATTTGTCTATGAAATGATTTGTTGCTGTGACATACTTATTTATTATAATTACCAGCATATAAATTTGCCGTATATGTGAATTTATGGGGGGTTCTTTTCTCCCTTCCACCATGTCTATAAAACAGCTGTAGATTCTTATTCAGAGGGCCTCTTAGTCCCCTTCAAAGTCATAAGTGGCTGGTGACCACACAGACCGTTGTGATACTGAAGTAGAGAATAGTGAAGACTTTTTTCAGAACCTATTTAAACCTTTTTATGCAGTAACAAATGTACACTGACAGGATAGTGGATCTGTAAATCATTAGACCTGTTGGCATGTAAAGATTTTGGTATTTCTGAAGTCTAAAAATGCACATTTCCAAAATATTTCTCTTACATTCCCATGTAAACTTGCGTCGCATATGGCCAAGTGTTACTTGTTATTCTTTTGTTGCAAAATCGTACATACAGATCACATATCTTTTGGGAGTTTAACCCTTTAAATGCCGAATTAAATCCCATCTGCCATTTGCTGGCATTAGTAGGAGCTCACCATATTCTCCATGTTAACAGGATAAGGGTTAAATTTCTTTGGGTGATTTATTAAATAGAAAAGACTTCAATCAAATTTTTATGCCATAACAAATGACCAGTGAAAGGATAGTGGCTCTCTTAGTCATTGAAAGATTTTGTATTTTTAAAATCTAAGAATATACAATTCCAAAATATTGGGTGTATTACAAATACAGTGTTGCATTTGTTGTAACATTGGTCAGTTGCATAGGCAGTAGTTATTGCATACGTTATAACAGATGTATGTCTGTGCTTTTTTCTTTTAACATTGAACAGCATATTGTGTATCTGAATTAAAGTAGTTCTAACAAGCATGTTGAGATCATTGCAAGGCATGTTGAGGTTGTGATATATTAAATCCTGAAGAAGGTAAAATAACATTCCACTAAATTTGTGCTGACAGACATTTTAATGCCTGAAACCTGCCAGTCTGTTACACAGTCTCTCTTTTGTAATGGTTGTTATTTATATTACTTCTGTTTTGTAGAGTATTGTACCTTTTTTGCATCTTCATAAATAATTAATGTTTATAAACCCTGCATAAAATTATTCAGGCAGCACACAGACATGCAGGCCTAACAGTTGTCAGTCTGTTGCAGTCACCAAATTAATTGGTAATGGTTTTGGGATTTGCTTGTATGCTGTGTTCCACTCTGATCTCAGTTGATCTGTTTATGCCTAATGCTGTAAAGAGTGCTATAGTTTTTCTAACTTTTGCCTATATTTTTACTGTCATGTTTTCTTGTTCCTTGCCTGACAGTATGTTCTGAACAGGAATTTACAAGGTTTATCTAGGTCTAAACTCTAGTGCTTTTTCTTTATTATTTTGCCCATCATACTTGTGTGGCAGCCTCTTAAAATAAGTAAAAATTGGTTCCATTTTCTCATTCACATGATAAAGCGGTATTAAATCAGTAAATAAATTAATAGATTCTAATGTACTGAGTCTACAGTATTTAACTGTACTCCACCATCTCAATGATGTGGGTAATTTCCCAAACTGTTACTTGACAATAAACTGAAATTGTAATGATTTAGATTCTCATATGGTGTTGTTAATTAAAACATTACTGAAGCATTTGCAGCCACACAAGTATTCATGAATCTCCATTGTAAGCCTACTCTTATACGTCAGTTTCCTACATACCTTCCGTGAACACAGGTTGTATTAAAGGGGTGAAATTGATTTATGGGTTTATAACTGACTCACTTGCACTGATTATTGATCAGGTAAAGTCCTATACTGAAAACACATTAGGTATACTTTTTGATAATTTAATTTTGTATTCTTGCAATGTAATGATTATTATCATGACTCCCATATTTTTATATGGGAAGTCTGTGAGTAGTAGTTTCTTCATAGTGAAGCAGAATGATTTGTTAAATGTAACAAAGATTGTAGTGTGAGAAAAGCCAAATCTTAGGCCTATATTAAGGTACTATTATTGTAAAGTACACTGTTGTGACTTGCAAATATGCCTCGAAGTTCTAAGTGTTTTTATACAAATGTATGGTGTGGTACTGTCGACATTTCAGGCAAGGCAGTTTCCACAGTTATGTTTTTGGTCGTCTGTTACAAACCTATGCCTTGCCTCCGTATAGTGCCGGACATTGGGCATTGCAAAACGTGAACATTTTGCATGTCACACTGATATGTTAATAGTATCTGCAGTGTTGCAACTTGCCTCAGGTTTTCTGTATTACTGTGCAGCACTTTATGCTGTAGGACATAGTCACTTTGGACATCGCCATATTATGTATTTAACACTGTGTTTAAAAAATTCCTTATCTTATGTCTTCATGTTTTTTTTTTGTTTTTAGTGTGCTAATGGATTTTTATTTCCTTTTGTTTACTGCCTGGATGGACATTTTGTTACAGGTTTTGTTCATTAGTGTCTGTAGATGGACTAACTACAGTAACTAACTACATGATATTACATAATGTTATTCTAGTACCCTGTGAAACAGTGTAACAGTAACAAAGATTTGTCTTAGCCATAATGTCATAACTTCTTACAGTGGGCAGTCATATGTGGAAGACACATGTAGAAACTATAACTATAAAGATGGTTGGTTTTTTTAATCTTTTATCAATTTGTCAGTACACTGTGATAACATCTCTGTTACACTGTTGTGTAGTATTTGTACATTAGTCTTCTGATTGTTTCATTTTTTATTTTTTTCTTTCTCTTTCTTATATTTATTTTATTTCTCTTCTTCTCTTCCTCCTCCACTTCCTCCTCCTCTTCCTCCTCCTCCTCCTCCTCCTCCTCCTCCTCCTCC
>Ga0123354_10002811_pt1 | contig 23470 bp, 17 predicted proteins | sample TergutLab28metaG_2_FD_97872 | JGI IMG/M metagenome (GOLD analysis project Ga0123354, IMG submission 97872) | Labiotermes labralis P4 segment gut microbial communities from Petit-Saut dam, French Guiana - Lab288 P4 | ecosystem: Host-associated > Arthropoda: Insects > Digestive system > Gut ... | reverse complement strand
TTAACATCAAACTAACTTGTGAGTGACATAAAGCCATTAAATTGAACTACAAAACACTCGCACTCATGTCATAGTTGTCCTTAGGGTTACAAGCACTATACATGAGAAAGCCCTGCGGTGACATAACATGGCTGACTGCGCAAAGTGTCACGCAGGAACAGTGAACACTGCATTCTCCACTCGAGGCCGCTAGCATTGTCACATGACGTATCAGTTGTGCAGGTTGCTGTATTTGGAACTGCAAGAAGCCCACACTTTTCTCTGGCCATTATCTCCGTAACTGTTCAACTTTGGATATAGGTGTTTTGGGTTATATCGGTATACTTTAACATAAGGAACACCCTCCCGAAGTCTGGCACATTGCTCCTGGGACACCCTGTATACTGAGTGATTAAAAAATGTGAACTCTTTTATGGGGTGTGATATTACTATGCTAAATGTTAATACAATGCAAACAACACTTTGGATGGTCACAGTTTGTACTACATTGACCACTCTGCATATGGTAAAGTTATCCTAAGTGGTGACCAGCACTAGGATGCATGTCACTGGGGATATGCTGTTGATGAATGCTGTAACTTACCCATGCAGGTTGTTTAGATCCCAAGGCTTTGAACCAGTCACACATGCATTCAGCATCACCCATAACCAAAGATTACAGGGAGTTAAGTCTGGGGAGTGTAGTTGCCATGGCAGAGGTCTTGCTGTGTTGCAGCTGAATTACATAAACACATGTTAATGGTAGCACTGTTTAATCACCCTGTATTTATCATTTTGTTTTTATACCATCTGAAAGTGGGCATTTAGAGGTAGACCTGAAATTGGTATTCTGTTATGGGACCTAAGTGATGAACCCTTGCATTTGCTCAGTTTCAAAATAGAACATGAAAACAATATGGGTGTGGACAGTTGGCATATTTGTAATTTACTCTTGCAGCTGAGAACTGAGTTTGACAAAAAATTTATCATCGTCTATGACACTGAATATGTTACACAGCTGTAGGTTAGTACATTGTCCATCCAACCTAATGGCAAATAGAATGGTGAAATTGCACTTTTATTTCATAGTGACAAGAGTGCAACACCGAAGGATTTCATGGTAGAAGAAAAGTTAAGTTAAAGTTTGTCCAGACTTCATCATGAGTAGTTCTGGATGACATTTGTAAATGAAGAGACATACTCAGAGCTGAAGAAACTGGCTATTAACTCTGCAGCATAGGTCAACATAGGCTGATGCTTATAACCGTTGTATGTAGTTTAATTCCTTTATTAGGTGGCAAAATTGTTCATTTGGTAGATAGGACAGATTTGTTTAAAATTAGGAATTTAGTTTAGGATGGAAAGGGAATTATAACGAGTCTGTATAGCAGCTTACAGGGGACAGAGAGAGAGATAGTTAAGTTTGGGTATAGTGAGCTAGCAGGTGTGTTGTTTGTCAGTGTCAAAATTAATGGTGTAGGAGACTTTCTGGAACAGTCAAAATTGTATACTTTGACAGCGTTTGGACATCTTAAACCATGCTGGGGAGGATACCACTTTAGTGACACACATTCAGAAAAACCAGTAGAACACGTGTAGGGGTTCATACGAGTTATGGCACAGGAATCAGTGCTACCTAAATGGGAGACAATAGTGATAATGTGTTCAAAATTTTGATTGTTTGGCCTCTTAGGGAGTAGTGAATATTACAGTTAGCCGGTTGGGAACAGTAAGAAAATTTAAGGAGGGATGAATTTGAAACTGTGAGTTTTAAAAACTGAATGCCAACAAGTAGTCTGTTTTGTACCGAGGATGTTATAAGTTACATTTAAGTTACACCAAGACTAGAAGTGCATAAATTTTCAATGACACCTCCATTCACACAAACATATGTAAACTTTAATAATTTGTTGAAATAATACCAAAATAATATTCTATCATGACCATTTATTTATGAAATTACCCCTTTGCTATTTTGAATACTTAGATTCCCTGAGATTAGGACATGTGAAACGACTGATGAGCTGAGGCGGATTATACTCTTCTGAGGCTGTCTTCTGCAGTGAACTTTGTAAAGAACAAGTACAGCTCAACTGACAGATAAACATGTGACATTACTTAATGAGAACTAGTTGCACATGTTTAACTCCGAACTTCACCCCTGAGACTCAAGAGTAATAAATACTGTTTCTATCATTGAAAACTGGATATAAGGGTATAAGTCTTTTTGTTTTTTTCTTTTTAGTCATTTGCATGTCATTAAAGTGAAACAAGTATTTATTTCACTAATTTGTTTCTGAGCTCCATTGGATATGGAATACTTTTACATAAATTTGAGTGCCAAATAAATTTATGAAAAGTATGTTGAACCTCAGAGGTAGGCAAAGCTTATATGAATTTTCTGAAGTTTATGGAGATAAAATTTAATTGGTAACCTTTGATCTATCATATGTCCATTAATGTTTCTTTTTGGTGCAAAGTTGTGTTTACTGACTCAGAATTTCATTAATTCTCTTTACCATTACTTCCTTTCGTGCGGTATACCGTAGCTAAGTAAATGTAATGCTGTGTGTTGTAATAACTTCCTTAATTTTTCAGAGCTTCTAACCCTGTGCTTGCCAAGAAGGAGGAGTACAACTTTGAAACAATTCACAATGTAGATCCATATGGATGTGAATTTGTACCTACCTTCCGAAGTGGCATGAAGTGCTGGAACATGTGTGTCCAATATTGGTTGGCTGTAAATGTGTACAAACGGTTACCAAGAAGTCCGTTCAGGTATGATTCACAGACTGTCCTGGATTATGTGAATACATTTTACCCATCCTGTATCTCAAGGTGAACGCTAGCTTCAGGGAAACATAACCTTCTGAATGACTATCTGACAGTGATTCAGATTTCGATTTTCTAGACATCTTATTTATGTGGGTCATGTGAAAATGCTGTCTTTTCTAGGTAAATCAGTTTCTTAGTTTTGTGGTTTAACCTTTCAAAGCCTGTTGGTTACCTGATGCAACAACAGGTTTAACATTTAACAACTGTACGCTCTGCCCACACTATATTTATGTGTTTTGTATTTATGTGAGAACAAACAGTAACTTGTGCCACTTACAGCATAAACTGATTGATTTTTATAACAGATGAAAAGTGTTTACTGCATGGTATGAACTGGGTCTTTAAATAAAGCAGTCTTCACTTTGTCTTTAAAGGTTTAACACCTTGCCATCAGGCCATGCAGAAATGCGTGTTTGCTACCCCATGCATTTTTGATGGGTCACGCATATCTGCATTTTCTTACATGACATTCTGCATATGCGTTTTTCAGTGGGTCTGGCTCACTTATCACTTCAAGGTTATCGACAACTTGATGCAGGATGCTTGGGTCTCAAGTTACAAATAAACAGACCAGTCCTGACCCCCTATTTTTAGAACCTTTAGACTTCAACAAAGAGACTACTCATTCAGATACTCTCTCTGTTTTCCTTCAGTTGCAATCATGGCTTTGCTTAGGAATGTTCTGCAAGAGGATGACATTTTGTGCGGGTTATATGCGGATACACGTTCCGTCATCTCTGATTATAGTGACAATGAAAGTTCGGACAGTGACAATGACGTCCCCACTAGTTCACGTAAACAATTGTGATCTTCTGTCGTAGTTGTTACTAGTGACAGTGAAACAAGTATAATAGAGGAAGAAAGTAGTAAACCGGAGAACTGTGATGATATAACAAGTGATGTGTGGTGTAAAACAGATAAAAAACCAAGCAATGAGCCTTTCCTTGGAACCACAGGTCTGAATATAGTAAATGATAACCCTGAGTCTGTTGTTGAAGTCGTGAGTTCAATCATTGGTGACGATCTTATACTGTTACTTACTGAACAGTATAACCTTTACCGTAGTTAAAATGCCGAAAAATGGAAAGTCTTGCCTAAAACACTGAAGTGGTCCAGTATCACACCTGAAGAAATGAGAAAGTTTTTGGGACTAATAATTTTGATGGGACAAAACAGAAAGGAAAATATAAGTGACTACTGGTCCAATGACCCCACAATTTCCACACCCATTTTTCCTCATACTATGAGTAGGAACTGTTTTGAATCCATTTGGCAGACCTGGCATTGTAGTGACAACAGCCAGCAAATACAGCAGTCAGGGCGGCTATTCAAAATTTGGCCTGTCTATGAATATTTTGTGCAGAAATTTAGGTCAGTATACACCCCAAAACAAGAACCGTCACTTGATGAAGCCATGATCCCATGGCGGGGTCGCCTGAAATTTGGTACAGAATCCAGGGAAAATAACAAAATATGGAGTGCTGGTGAGAATGGTGTGTGAGGCAGTATCAGGTCATATCTCAGCTGAGGGAAAGAAGTTGGAGGACACAGTGATACCACTTTTACACAGAAACGTAGGCCAAAAGCATCACATCTATCAAGACAATTATTATAACAGTGTGACATTAGCTCAAACATTGCTAGACAGAAACATGAGAGCCTGCGGCATTATGAGGGCTAGCAGAGGCATTCCACGTGACCTGGAAGAGGACCGCAAGCACTTGAAGAAAGGGCAGTCGGCGTTCCAGAGAAAAGGTGATGTAATTGTGCAAGTGTGGAAGGACAAAAGACTTGTGTAAATGGTAATTATGATCCATGACGCAACAAATGTAAACACATGGTGGATAGACGGGAAAACAAATATGGAAATAAAGAAGCCTTATGCTGTTGTCCAGTACAATAAATTTATGAAGGGTGTTGACAGGGCAGACCAATACCTCAGTTATTACTCAGTTCTGAGGAAAACTGTAAAATGGTCAAAAAAGTGGTACAGTATCCACTAAAGTGTGCTCTCTTGAATGCAGTTTTTGTGTACAGGAAACTAAATACAAACAAAAAAGTAAAGTACACAAACTTCTTGCATGAGGTAGGATGGTCCTGGATGTCAGAAGTCCAGAATCGAAGTGAGTTCAATTCTGATGACCTTCAATTGCCAGAGAAGCAAACAACACCAAGGGAGCCTAAGCAGGAACTGCCAGGCGGACTCTCCGGTGATTTCAGAATACACAAATTTTAAAAAATTGGTGGTGGGGAGGGAAAAAGGAAGTATCCTGCAAGACAGTGTAAAGTGTGTGCTGCACATAAGAAGCGAAATGAAACTAGATACATTTGTAAATTCTGTGTTGTTCCGCTTCACAAAGGGTCTTGTTTTGAGAAATACCATTCAGTGACGAACCACTAGACTACCTACATGCAGTTTCTGCAGTCTGGGGCTCAGGAGCTTAATTTACAGTGTCAAAACATAAGTAAGAATATGTTATGGGCTTGAACATTGAAAGTGTTTAAAACGTCCGGGAACTCGCGGTATTTAATTAAAAGACCATCCGGTTGGCAATATGTTAACATGATCATCCTGTATACCACATTTGGCCAGCTAGATGAGCTTCAGAAGCCATGCTATAGGAGGCATCTTACTCAAGAACTATTCATTAATAAGCTAAAGAATGGTTTCCTTATTTTATGAATTCTTATTTGTGTTCAGCTGCAGTTGGTTAGTTCAGTTGGTTATGAGTGTTCTTTCTTTATAAATTTTTTAAAATGGTGTTCATGTCAGCCTTTTGTGCATACAAACTGCTGGAATATTGTTTTTTACTGGCAACTTTGTGTGAGCTGCACCAGTGATATGCATGAGCTGCATTGTGGTCATCCCAGCTGTCTGTATTTGCGTAGTCAAATTTGTACAAAGAATAAATATAATGTGATGGGTTAAAATTGTTGTAATTAAATGATTATTTTGATTACTATACATACCTGTGTGCGTGCATGTGTGTGTATATTGATGAAATACCATAGAGTAACATTTACCTCTTTGGCATCTGAACTGCATTCTGGGTGCAGCCTACAGAATGCTGGGATTTAAATTACAGGTCTTAATTGTTTTCAAGCACCATAATTACTGTACAAAAAGACTGTAATTGGCTGATGCATGTTGTGTCACAAGGAAATTTGAACCTTACCCCATGTGGTGCATCATATGTGTGATTCTGCGCCAGAGTGTTAATTCTCACTCATTACTGTTCATCATCTTTTTCAGAGCTCTCATTACCATGACAGTGTCATCTGTATGGCATGGAGTTTATGTAGGCTATTACCTATGCCTTATGTCAGCTCCAATGTATCTCCCTGTTGAGGATGTGTATGTGAAGATTAGGAAGGGAACTACTGGACTGGTATGTGTTACTTTTCCATACCTCTCACATAAATTAGACAAATCAAAATGGAGATCTAGGAATGAACTTGATGTCCACTCTCTTGTAAGCCCTCTTGTATGCAAGGAGACTCGAGAATCCTTCTTGTTAATAACTTCAGAACATTGTAATCTGTACATGTTCTCCGTCTCTCTCTCTCTCTCTCTCTCTCTCTCTCTCACTCACTCACTCACTCACTCACTCATCTGAATGCTTGATATGTACTGACTTACTTTGTTGTTGGGTTTGTAATTATCAATACACAAGAATATTTTAATGCTGCATTAACTGTTTACACCTCAGAACTGGTGGTGGCATAATGTTTATACCATGTTTTGTGCAGTTCATTCACCTGATTCAAAAATTCAAATGGACACATACATATAAATGTGTGTACTGATTTTAGTTTTATGGAAGGAAAGTAGGCTAACAAATGGTTTGGTTTGTAACTATCTTGTATGATGAAAAGTTTAAATTTACACTCATTAATTGTGTTTTACAAGAGGAAGTTTAATTTTTTCTGTCTCCACAATTTTTTATTAACCCTGGATAGTAATATGTTAAGTCTTTCAAGGTAACATCTTCTCAGGTTTTGGTGACACATGTTGTTTGGGAGCAAGGTGGTATTTATCAGAGTTTGAATCTGAATTTGGGTCTGGGAAGTTTTAAAAAATGTTCCAACATTTCTTTTTTTCTAATATATGAATTTTAACAATTTACTTTTATGTATCTGTAATTTTAAGATTGGGATCTCAGTCCAGTGACACTGTTTTATGTAATTACGACCTGATTTACATTTTTGTGAAAGAGGTAACTTTAATGGTTGAATGATAGCCTTGTAAGAATTAACCTGTTACTATCCAGGATCGATAAAAGTTGTGCATGCAGAAACAGTAGCACTCTGTCTTGAAATAAATCATAACGGGATGCATAACATTTTAAGTTCACTGCTTAAGTTGTGTTTTTATAAAGTATTAGTTCATTTTTATTTCGTTGCAGGAAGCAAAGGCTTGGGATTTTTTCCTGTGGTTCTTCAAAATGCAAGCATTTGCTTACATGGCAATTGTGTTTTTGCTGCTGCGTATTGACCTCACCTTCAAATATTGGAGTTCTGTCTACTTTGCAGGACATATTGTTGCAGTTATTCTCTTTGTTATGGGTAAATTCATTCTTAAATCTGGCAGGATGAACAACAAACACATATCCAAAACGGAGTAGGTGAATTCATGTTCACATTAAGAATTCTGTCTTCCTCTACATTCCTTCAGTCTTGTTGTGAGGTTCACATAAATAAAACTTGTATTTCTTAGGAGTATTAATGGATTATGGAAAGCAGAAAATTCAGATTATCATGTGGAGTTTACTTTCTTAACAGACTTAGATTTCTGCTATGAATGCAGTAAATGCAGGGAGTGCTAAAGTGTCAGAAATATTAATACATTTACTGAGAAGACAAAATTAAGAATTAAAATGAAATGTAAAATATTTATGATTCTCACTTAAATGGTGTGCCAGAGAGTACGTGGACAAATGCCAAGAGTGTCTCAGTTGTTAGAAATTTTGAACTGAACTGATCTAGGATATATTTCTCATTTGTTTTAAACCATGCGCAGGCTGCATGTTTCAATGGTTGGCTGCTGCACACCAGAGAACAAAGAAGGAATGTGCCCAAAACTTGGGCAGTCTGGCGCAAGATGCCGTACAGTTCGGAAGGACAGTGACAAGCATGGCGACAGTCCGAGAGGCAAGAGGAAAATGAACCACGTGAGCTGCTGATGCTGTGAAGTGTGTGTATGTTGGACAGTGTCACAAGTGCTTCCAAACAGCACACTGTAACAGTGACGGTAGAGGGTGGTGGTGCCGAATGAAGCGAGAGGGTGGCGGCAATTTGAAGTACATGTGTGAGAGACAGTGCCAGAAGTGTTTCGAAACAGAAAACCTGTAACATCTGCAACACAGGCGGTATATTGAGAGAGAGCGAGAGGGAGAAGAAGTCGTATGGTGCAACTCTGAATTTGGTACTTCTGACTGACGCCCCATACATGTCCCACTCCCTGTAATAGTCCTGCAAAGGAGGGGTCCTGAACCAAGGGAGAGTGCGTCCTGTGGTTCAGATAATTGGCATTTTTTTTTTCAGGAGGCTGTACAAGACTAAATATTAAATTATGAAACCAACTTTATATGCACCAAAATGTATACATATCAGATATTAGTTTTCTATATGTTACCATTTATTTGAACCACAGGACATATTCTCCCTTGGTTCAGGACCCCTCCTTTGCACGACTACAACAGGGAGTGGCACATGCATGGGGCATCAGTCACAAGTACCAAATTTAGGGTTCTACCATCTGATTTCTTCCCCCTGTTGTTCGCTCTCAACATACTGCCTGTGTTGCAGCTATTACAGGTTTTCAGTTTTGAAGCACTTCCAGCATTGTCTCCTGCACACGCATTTCACAACGCAGCCTCCTTCTTGCTTCATCCAGCTCTACCACTCTACTGTCACTGTTACAGTTTGCAGTTTGGATGCACTCCTGGCACATTCTAACACACACATTTCACAGCACTTCATTGAGCACCACCACTCCCTACTGTCACTGTTACAGTGTGCCATTTGGAAGCACTCCTGGCACTGTGTAACACACACGCTCTTCAAAGCGTCATCAGCCCACGTGGTTCCTTTGTTTTCCTGTCACCTTTCTGACTACTGCCATGCTTCTCACAGCTCTTCTGTCCTTGTCCGCGCCTTGCGCTGGGTAAGCTGTGGGCACATACCTCCTTTGTTCTTCGATCTGTAGCAGCAATCCATTGACTGTCACCCTCTTTAGGGTACTTGTTTGACTACTAACAAGTGCACTCTTTGAAATATGCAGCCTCTGCATGGTTCAGTTTCAATAAAAACACTTGAAAATAAAATTATCACTGCAGTTTTGTTGCTTATTGCATATTTCGCCATGAATAATTTGTTTTGCAGTTAATAAAGTCAGTAGGTAAAATATGCTTGGTTTAGAATATTGTATTACACTTTATTATGTGCTTTGTGACACTGCTTAAGTATAATTTGGGTGTCTGATGATTATGTTATATTTTATACACTAGAGAATCTGTAAACACTGTGTGTGGGTGTCTTGTTATGATCATGGCACAAATCTTTGAAGATTAGTTGGCTCACAGATGCATGATATACTGTAGCACTCAGGCACTGAGTGTTGTAGTTGAGTGGTTGACACTCCCGCTTTGCGCTCAGGAAATTCTGGGTTCTGTTACCATCCCAGACACCAATTTTCCTCATAGGTGTCGTGTGAAGGTACTGTGTAGTCTAGTAGATAGTTACCAGTATACAAGCTGTTACCTCCTGAAAGGCCATTTAGACACTCTAACATAATGCATATTTGAGTTATGCAGTTTCAGACTTACACAATTTTAAGGGGGGGGGGGGAAATGAAAGTGCCATTACGTGAAGGTGGTAGAAGTTCAGTGCTGGGTGATGACGTTGGCAGTGGGGTGGTCATGCTGTGGCCATTCATGTTACATTGTGTTGGCGTCTGCATTTCAACGGGACTGCTGTGTATGTGCAGAAGAATTCTTTTAATCCTGTACCCACAGAACCGGACAGATTATTGAATATTCCAGATTATTGGACAATACCTATACTGACCTAAGTTCTTACATGTAATTTTTTGTTAATGCTACTATACTTGGGCTGCACAATTAATCACAGAAGTATTCCATTTTGATATTTCCTTTAGCTGCTGGTTCTTTAAAATTTTGCAGCCAGCTCTCAGAATGTGCACTTGTCAATTTTTATCATTTCATCAGAAGACATAGCTTTGTCAATTCTCATAGACCCAGTCACAGGTTTTCTTTGGGAACTCATTACTGTAAACCACTTGTGCAACACTTTGTCCATTATTGCTAATTTAAGCTGCTTTAGTGTCTGTTGCTTGAAAAGGCACTTTACACTTTCACTTGATGCTGTAAATGATTGGAATTGGTCCTTCTGTTTCTTCATATCATAAACAGTTAACAATTCATTGTTGTAAATATCCATGACCTCTGTTCGGCTTTAGCCACTTTCAAGGCTTCTAATTAGTTTATGTATCTGAGGAACTGTTACAGTTTCCCATTGTACCTCTTGCCAGCAGTACCTTGTTTAATTGTCTCTGGTTGTTTTGAAGCCATGATAATAGCTTGATGGGCTCAGTAAAGTCCAGGTAACCCAAGATACAGTCACAGAAACTGAAGGGATACTGAAAACTACTGTTGGTGAAACTTGAGGTCTTAGGGGTACTGTTTTCCTACATGCAGAATTCTCATGGGTGCTGGATTATCAGTAGTCATGTGAAAGGAATTGTACTGTACTTGTATAGTTGACCATGTGTACACTCAGTTCCGATCTGTGCAAAGTTTGACTTTCACCGGACCTTTTGGAATGTAACTTCTGCATCAGTCGGGGAGTACCTGTGATAATCTCTGTAGTCATCAGGATGAGAACTTCAATCCCACAAGGGTTTGGTGGTTTTCCTAACTTTCTCCAAGCCTTTATTGGGCTGTTACCTTAAACTTGGCTGTTTATTCCTTAAATGCTTCCATTCATGTTTTCATCATTCAGTCATTCTGCCATTAATTCTCTACATTTGCTGCAAATGAGAGAGCATCAGTAAATAACATAACAAACAAAAAAGTAACTATAAGGTGTGCACATAAAGTCCTTGATTGACTACACTTTTCACATTTGTTTTGTACCTGTAAGGAAACTGCAAGTGTATTGTTTTAATCTATGAAGCTAACCAACAGATCATTTAATTTCTCCTAGCAGCTGACTTAGTCATTGACACTAGGAGTGGAGACTGTGCCATATTTGACTATTTTGGAGCCTACAAAGTGAAGATGAAAATGTTTTTTTTTTTATACACATGGATTTCAGTTTGAAGATGCAGCTGGAACATTTCCTGAAGTACAGGGGTCCCAATTATCTAAGGACCCAAGGTCTTGCTCCACATATTGGGGGTGAGGGTGTGTGCAAAGTCTGAGGAAGATTACTTAAAAGTTGCCTCCAATTACATTTATTTCATTTATTATATGTCTGTTTTGTAACTTATGTAACTTTGGACTTGTCCAACTCTGTGTAATATATTACAAACTATATACAAAGTCTTGAACTGTAACAGTCACGAAGTAGTGATCTGTATGGCGCAATACAACAATGACTACCACAGAATACCACGGTGTGATATCATAATATTAATCTGATGAAGCTGATAAAAATACTTTACAAACCAACTTTACCCAAGACTATAAAAACTCATAAACTGAATGAAAGGAATGGCTCAATATGAAGGATTTTAATTCCTTTTTAAGGAATTTAAAGTTATGCAAATTTTTATTACTTTCGGGAACTTTGTTATATGGTTTGATCCCCATATTAACCTCACTTTTCTGAAATAAAACTGTATTGCAGAATTCCACATGAAAGTTCAGTTTACTTCATGTTTTATGATCTTGAATAGAAGTGTTTTGTTTCAGACTTCCCCTATACCTTTTTATGTAATATAACACTCCTAAAATATATAAAGAATTCACTAAGGATTCTGCAATCCTTAAAAATTTGCCTACAGGACTTGCACTTATTTGCACCACTGATTATGTAAATGACCCTTTTTTTATTTTAAATGCTGTTTTACTTTCACTTCTCCCTTCCCAAAATATACTTTCATATCTGATATGCAATTGAAAGTGTGCAAAACAAATGCTTCCTACCATATATGGGCTCAAAACTGCCTTTAATGACTTAGTATTATAAGCTGCTTTAGTCAAACTTGAACATAGTGAACAAACATGGATATTCCATTTTAAATTTTCTGTAATGTAGATATTTAAAAAACCTTACTTCTGGTTTGAAAACTATTTCATTGTCATTAAAAACCACTGGTGGTTTGCTGGGAAGTATAAATTCATCAGAATGAAAGATTATTGCTACTCTTTTTTCAATATTCATAATGGGATAATTTTTTTGAAACCATATCTCTAATTCTTTCATAATATATAAAATTTTGTGTTGGAAAGCATCCTTATTTTTGTCAAAAACCAGTGTGTTTATGTCTTCTGCAAACAAGAATTGGCCACATTGCTCTTGTTTTATTGTTAACCTTTAAGACTATCTATCATTTCCTCTCTTCTTAGCTTCTTTAATAACTCTGTTACAAATTACTTGATATCTCTTAATATAATCCAGTGACTCCCTTGAAAGATTTGTGGTTCTTTTTAAACCATTTAGAAATCACATTCTTTTACAAGAAACTTTTAATCCTTGAGTGATCCATTTATTTTCACATTGATCCTTCACATAAACTGTTTTTTTAGGGGAAATGCTCTTTTAAAACAATATATAAACATACTCATAAGTGCAATGAGAGAAGTGTTTTGCATCAGCATGTAAAAAGATGTATTCCCATGCTTCATTATGTATCAAGTACTTCAATTCTTCCATAATCGTTTCTGTGAATTGTTTTTTTTTTCTCACAATTACTGGTCCTGTTCTTAGTTTATCTACTTTTATGTGTAATATTTGTACTAAATGATCTGAATAACTCTGATCTAACATTTCTTTTGTTTTTTCAGAATTAAAATTATTTGTTATCATAACATCAGTTAATGAACTTGTATTATTTGTAAACCTGGTTGGTGATTTCACAGTATTTTTAAATTGTACATAAAAAATTTTGTAGATCTGGAGTTTTGAACTGTCTTTTTTATGTTCCAGTCACCACATAAAATTAGATTTTTGGCATTGGACTGCAATTTACAAGTACAGATTCTGGCTTTTCCAGAAACTCATAAAAGTCTCCATCATGTGATGTACACATACAGGCGAGAGTAAATTTCAAATCCAGTAATTGTACTATAGACATTTCAAACAACTTTTCACTTCCCATCCCTTTAAAACAGTTTACTTCTTTAGTTCGTCAGTCTTTCCGTACAAAAGTACGTGATCCACCATGATTACTGCTAAATCTACTAAAATTACTCACTAGTTTAAAATGATCAGTATTTAAAACTCATGTTTGATTTTCAATTAACAGTTGTTCTGTAAAGCATAAAGTGTCTAAATGTATTAAATCTGAGTTCAAGAAAGTAGTTAATTTGCGCAGTTTATTACTTAAACTCTGAACATTTTGATGCAAGATTGTTAAAACATAAGAATTAAAATCCCTTCTATTGCCCACTTTATCATTCACATTAATTATTTCTGGTTTGAACCTATCCATAAAAAATCATCACTTACAGTTGCAGGTAACCTGCGAGATTTTTTAGAAGGTACGAAGGATGGCTCATCATCACTGTGTCCCTGTACACTATTTCTTTGCAATTCCCTGTCTTCTTGACTATCATCCGTGCTTTTCTCCTTTCTTGTATAAATTTTTTTCTTTTCATAACTCTGATTTTTATTTGCCAGTGGAATGTGGTTCTTCGCTCTGACTATCGCCTGCTCTTCCTTCCATTTCATAGTGATTGGGTCACCCTTTTTTTCCTTGAAAATAATGATTATGGTGTTTTCTTGGCTGACTCTTCTATCCTCTTTGAATGTAGATGAAAACCATGTCTTGTAAAGTGTTCTGTCTCCATATTCACCTGTATTAGGGACGCATTGTCAAAAACCTTTAAGGGCTTTCTTAATTTTTTTGTTAAATACTTTTATCTCATTATTTACATATGAATTTATCAGTAGATCATATCTATAGGTTTTGCCCTTAACAATAATAATTAGTCTGATTATGATTCTCAACAGAGTTCTTTATTTGATGAAGCCCTTTCTGTTTCATATTTTCCCACATCCTTTATGCCTCCCCACACTATTACAACATCGTTTTTTGTCAGTTCTTCAATATCTTTTTTTAGCAGTATTCAAGACTGTTGCCATATATGAACCTGGTTTCACTAGACCTTGAACTTCATACCCACTTTTCAGGTTATTTTGCACTTTAGAAGCACAGACCTCTTGTGTGGCTGTCCTCTGTAATTGTAATTTTATGTCCCTTGTCTTTTTTTTCCTTTTTGAGTTTACATTTTCCTTCCATTTGTTGAACTCCCATCAAACGAGTAGTATCTAATCCACATTCATAATCATTATATTTTAGTTCGTAACGCTTCTTAATAACTGGTATTGGCTGTGATTTGATTTGTCATATATGTGATGATTTTCTTCTTCCAGCAACATCTGACCACTGTTTCCCACTTTTTGCTTTATCTGGTGCTAATTCATTCAAACTTTCAGTCTTAGCTAAAGGGATGCTTATTTCCGATACCGTAACATCTTTTACAGATGGTCTGTCAGCTGATTTCAGAATTTTATTTAATTCTATATTATCCTTTTTGAAATTTTCAAGATCTTCACTTTCTCCCTTTCCTCTGGAATGCAGCAGATTTATTTCAAGCGCTCTTTGCACAGTTAGGTACAAGTGTTTATTTCTGTTAGCATGTCTGTGATCACACAAATGCACACTACTATAATGAGATCATCTGTAAGCAGTAAATATTTAACTTTTCCAAGACCTTCATTCGCATACACAAACATATGTAGGAAAAACCCCTCGAAATTCATTTTATTTATATAGGCAGCAGGGAAAGTCTGTATTTTAGTTCATAATTTTATCTTTTTCTGTTAACATAATAATTTTTTCATAAACTCTGTGTTAAAATTTAAATATCCACCCTGATAATACACAGATTAATGAATAATACATTATTTGAAATTCTGAAATTGGTAACTCGCTGTATTTGAAGTTCATATATCGGTCATATGTCATTGTCTCCATGATATTTAGAAATGATGATGTCTGGCATCCACCAGTGGCCAGAAAATATGGGCGGGGGCACCGAAACCCAAATAATTTTTGGTCATTTAAAAATATTTTATGCAGCAGTGCAGAAAACTAGGTTGTAATGATGGTCTGGCAGTCCTGAGCAGTGATGCATTTTTATTACACACATTTCACTAAGTGTTTATTTTTAAAAGTCACTTTACAAACCAACTCAGCCCTCATTAAATGATATTTACACCATATCTTATGAGCAGAAGTTCCTTGTTTAAAGGGCTTCACTCTAAATTTCATTTTTCTTGTCTCAGTTATCTACATAATGGGTACCCACTGTGCCAGTGCGATATTTTCTGAGGAAATGGGAGTGTAGAAAGAACACAGAATATAAGTTAACTGATAGTAGAAAGTCTGTGCCCACTCCATTTTATGTAAAGTGTTAGTGTGAACCATCTCTTACACTCTTGTAATGTGCCAATGCCTTCTTTATGTTACACAAAAATAAGAATGTTAAGGTGTTTATTAATGTAGACAATTTTCCCACTTAATGCAGTTTGACTTCTAGTCACATGGCACTCATACTGGGAATATGGTTTGAGTTCATCCTGAAATGCTTAGAAAATTAATCTTGGTCCACAACTGTTTAGTTTCTCAATTTTATTACAGCCTTGTATGACTAACTGTGACATATTTAAGCACTGTCAATGGTTGTTCAATGTAGTTGTGTTATAATTCATAATGAGTTTTATTGTAGGTGGGTTTTGTATGTCACCAGCGTATTAAGATGGTATGTGTGTGTTCAGTTGTTTTGTGTGCAACTGCATTCTATATCCATCATTATGTACTGCTGAGCAGCAAAGATTAAAAATTGCTATTCCTGTAACAACAAAAATTACAGTGAATGTTGAAGTCTTTCTGGGGTGTTATGTATTATCAAATGGTAAGTAGCTGCTGATGTTTCAAACAGCTTTATTGCTGTAGTGCCTTCACCATGAGTGTCAGGCGGTCCAAGATGTGGTGTAACATCTAGGAATATTTGAATAATCAGCAGTACTTCTTTGAGAACCTTAAGTCTCACAAAGTCTACTGCAATAGTGCTTTCCAGTACTGAGAGGTAAGGTAAAAGACATTTCTTTATCCCATTATGTAGATGTGTTCATGTAAACTTTGTATCATTATGTGTTCACGAAACCACTTTTTATCATATGAGAGAAAATATGAAGCTGTAAGAAAATCCCAGATCTTCTAATAATAGAGGTGCAAAATGCTAATTTTTTGCTGTATTTGTTTGAAGTTTGTATATTCAGTCATAAACAACTGAGATGTGTGTATCATTTGATAGTGCCATAATTTTTAATTACCTTCAGATCTTGAATTGCCAGTATGTAATTGTGAATTTTAGAAGCATATATATATATATATATATGTATGTTATGTTAATCATTAAAATATTTTATGGGGTGGATTTATATATCTGTGTGAGTAATGCGGTACTTATGTTGTTTTAATCCTTTGTCTAGCATGAAATTCCATTAAGTTTAAATCTAGAACCACTGTACTGGTTTACTATATTTACCTGAATGAAATATGATTCTAATCTCAGACGACCTTCCAAAATCACATTTGCCAGAGAAAAATGTAATTATCCAAATCTAAGACGGCCCTCCAAAAATAAAACATCTGCTATGAAAAAATATTTTATTATTAATTTCATACACTTGATACACAATGCATTTCAGATTCTATCCACCTTTACCAACCAGTATTGCTTTCTCCATCAGCACACTCAGTGCCTTCACCTTCTTTACACTCACTCCTAACATTCCCATCTTCAGTGCCATTCCACAATATATCATCATAAGTCTTAGCCACTTTGTTGGATATACAGCACTTCTTAAAACCCTTCACAGTCACTTCTGGTGGGATGTAATGCTGTGCTGTTGTGATCCACATGGACTAATATAGCTTGGTTTATGAATCCATGAAGTTTCACAGTTTTTTAGACAGATGGTGTTAGCGTTAAGAATTTGAATTCACATGTTCTGGATTTTTTTGTCCCATCTGATCAGTCTGAGTTCATGGCTGTTTTATTTATTCTTTTTAGATGCATTGACAAAATTGCAAAAAGCGAGTTTTAGCTTTGTCATGTTTGCTTGTCCATCCGTCTGCATGGAACAGCTTGGTTCCCATTGGACGGATGTTTGTGAAATTTGATATTTGAGGATCTTTTGAAAATCTGTCGAGAACATTCAGGTTTCATTAAAATATGACAAGAATAACGGGTACTTTACATGAAGATCAATATACATTATTGATCATATCTTGCTCATTTCTTCTTAGAATAGAAAAGTTTCGGACAAAATTTGTAGAGAAAATCAAAACACAGTTTGTTTTCAGTGACTTCCCCCCTGCCCCAAAATCATGCTGTTTGTGAGCTAATGTGGAAAAATATTGTAGAACAGGGCAGGCCACAGATGACAATATAATATGGGGCATGCACATTGCATGCTGGATAACTCAGGCTACAAATACACACATTCAGATTGTGTAATATTCGTTGCTTTTCGACTGCAACAATGGTTGCATGAACACACCTCATTGTTACATTACACATATATTGCCTGTCTGGTTGATTTGTGGCTTGGTCCAGGTTTTATTTTTAGCCACATAGTTAATTTATAATTTTCAATAGCAATTTTCCTGTTACTACCCTTGGACTAGATCTGTTCTCTGGTACATATCTTAACAAGTTACAGTTTCTGTGGTGCCTAGTGGTTGAGAATACCTCAATATAAGGAGTTCATCAGGTTAGGCGTTTCTTTCCCTGAAAACAGAAACATACTTCTTTAAAAAATTAGGCAATGGACAAAGTAACAAAAAAAAATAATGTCAGATAATTTCAGACTTGCTCTCTTCTTTCTTTGGAATATCTTGGCCCTTGTAGATGGTACTGATAGGTTGTACCAAAATGGCAAGGAATATCTAGTCTGGTGCGTAACATGTCACATGACGATTTGGCGGTGCAGGCCTTAGTTTGACTCCATGTGGTCCGGTTCAGTGCTTCGTACGCGAATTGAAGACGACCTGACTTGTAAGTGCCAAATTTGAGGAGAAAACCTTATCTTGATTCGAGTAAATGATTATTTAACAACAAATCTATAATAAAAATTTTGATTGAATTGTAATGGTTTCAGATTTCATTGCTGTCTTTCTGTAAATGCCTTGTTAGTGTCTTGGAGCTTGTAGTTCTCACATATATGCAATATATGTGGAAAGAGTCCATGTATGCATGGTGAACAAAAATGCATGGCAAAACTTCAGGGGATGAATCTAAATTGCAGCACAAGAAAACAAGAGTTCTGTGAACATGGATGTTCTGTAGCATGGCTTCCAACTTGAACCATCCTGCAGATTAAAGAAAATGCTGAAAAGTGTCCAGTTTGAATGCAGGATGTTCACATTTGAACAATGATTGTCATATTTACTGTAAAATACCATATGTTGTACAGGTTATGTCAAGTGTATTACTTACACATTGCAAGCCCTAGATACTGTTGATGTCTATTGCAACAACACTTGTTATTAGATGTTCACAGAAATAAACACTCTTAATGGTTTTAAATCTGGGATGAGCAGGCAGTGCTATTGTTCTGCCCCATCCTGGCTGCCATTGTGGAAACACATTCAAGAATGCACAACCAGCAAGAAAAAATAGAGTTGAGCACCTTTGCTTATAAACCATAAATTAATTCTGGTTTTAAATTCCTCATCCTTGCAGTAGCTCTGGAAGGATGTGTCTGTGGGAAATATGATAAAGTTCCAGTCAGATGTTCTGGAAGAAAGTAAGGTTGCAGGAGACTATCCGAAACATTTAGTGAAAACTGTTCCTGGTGTATTGAATGAAAAATTCATTGTTGTTTTTTGTCTTCCCATGAATGTTGATTATGAAAATTGATTACTCCATCTCTCAAAAAATCTTATCAGGAATGAAATTAAAGGTAGAAATGCAGGATTGCCAATGCATCGTCTAAGAAACTGGTCACCATGTGTTATTAGTTGAATGTAATTAGTTGTCTAAAGTTCTTGGCTTTTAGATGCTACATAAGGATGCAGAAGCTATGTGGGCTGAACTTGCTGCACTGTTTTAAAATTGTCCATTCCATGCCTTTTGGATCAGCATTTTTTTTATTAAAACCAAACAAATGTACAGAGTCAAATACATACAAATAGTAGAGGCACTTCACTGATAATGCTTTGGTAAAAATATAGCATCTGCAGAGAGTATTTGTGCCATAGTTAAAACCAGCTGCAAATCGTACTACAGCTTAGCTGTAGCTTATTTTAACTTTGGCACGTGTGCTTCTTGAAGATGGTATATTTGTACCGAAACATGTTGGATTAGTGTCACTATTTATATGTACTTTATATTGTGCACTTGGTTGACTTTAATGAACAAATACATTGCCACCTTGTGTTCTGTTCATGTTTGACTCTTCTCCGTATGTTTATCTCTGTAGTCGTAGAAATTGCTTCAAAGATTTCTTCTTCTTGTTGAGCTGTTAACACTGTTCATAATTATTCAAGGTCATGTGTCTACATATTAAATGTACTGTTTTCCTTTTGCCATCTGTCAGTGGCAGGGCAATTTTTTGTTCTGGAATGTGACAATATGGAAATGTTCTCAGTACATACAAATTGCTTTATGTTCATTGCCGTAAGCTTGGCTGAACATAAGATGCAGTTTACCTTTTCAGTATAAGTGTACTCAGACATTTCACCAGTTTGATGGTTCAAATGGAACAAACCTGTATGACAGATATAAAGAGTGATTCAAGTTGCAGATTGACTGTAGTGAAATTCTGAGTGGACACTTCAAGGATTTCCTACAATTTGCATGAGGCTGTAACTCAGAAATCATGCTGCATAGGACCTCTGTTCATACAGCATATCTTCTGGTATTGCAGTGTAGATTTATCCTCTGAAATCTGGTCATGCATTGCTCACTCTATGTGAATATTGTAATAAGGTGTTTCTAATATCTGTTGGTGAAAAGTTTTCTACTGGTCAATTGTTTTTACTGTGCACATGATCTTTTGTTCATTTATTCAGTTTTCAGCGTTATGCAGATTCGATATTTAGTCTCTGAATACTGTTATGACAAAGTGGATTAGAATGTCATGTACTTAACACACATTGCTAGCCAGAGTAAATTCATTTTAGGGTACAGTATCTGCAGGTTAGTATGAGTGAATAAATGTTTGACAATGAGGCTGATGGTGGTAATAAATGTTGTCCAACATAGTTTGTTATTTGTTAAAAATAATTTATTTTTAATGTGAAAATAACTACACATTATGAACTGTGGGGTCTGATTGTGTAAAGTCTGTATCTTTTGAACTGGTTGCATGTGCATCATATGACAGGCTGCCTTGATATTTATGTGTTGCTCCCCAAACTCTGTTATCAGCTGGTTCCATATTTTAAGAGCTGAAGTTGAATTTTATGTCTTGGATTGCTGCCTTCTGCTTGTATTGTGTTTTATATTATGCTGACTGCTCAGTATATTCTTCAGCCTCAATCAGTACTTCACAGACAACACACCCATAGCATGTATTACCCGTATATGCTCAATGCTAAACTTTCTGTTCAGTCTCAGATGGTACATTGCACAAGACAGAGTATGTTGTACAAATGGCAAATGGGATGCTTTCTCACTGGTTGCCGTCTCATGTCCATGGTGACATGTCTTTAATTGTTACAGCAGGACACAGAAAACACACAATGATAAACATGGCAACAAAGTGTGACTCAATCACACTCGGACATGTTTATAGTTTATATAGGTATATATATATATATATATATATATATTCATATTGTGGTCAGATAACTATCATTATCATTGTCGCCGCTTTCATATTCGTTAAAGTCAATTTTGTTACCATTGTTGTTAATCTTATAACCATATTATTATTATTTTATTATAATAGTTACTGCTAATTCGTGGTATTCTTATTCTTATTATTATTATTATTAGTAGTAGTAGTAGTAGTTTTAACTTGGACAGATTACAAAACAAATGCACAAATTGCAAACAAGTTAAAAATAACACAAGTTTTGGACAAATTACTGGAATACAAGAGAAGCTGTATAAAACATGTAAATAGAATGCATCGAAATAGATTACCCAGGGTGATAAAACGCTACTCCCCAACTGGCAGAAGGAATCATGGTAGACCTTTGAAGAGACTTCTGGGTATGTGAGACCAGAAAGGGTCAACAAGTGGCCCAACTCCATGAAAGATATATGATGATGATGATGGTTATTATTAGTTTTATTTTTGTTCATAGTGTCATCACTAATATTATCAGTTCTGTTACAAGCAATACTGTTATTACTATTAATGTTATCATAATTTGTGTGTGTATTGTTATTACTATTATTTAATTACATCCCCATATTTGTTTTGTACTCCGCCTCTACCCAAAAATAATTCCAGTTGTTCTCAGAAGCCCAGGATTCCAAGTACGTTACACGTCTGTGACGTATGCTGCATTTGTGTGCTTCGTCACATATGTGGAAAAGTTTCTACTAGTGTGTTAGTTCTGTCTCAGGAACTGTTTTTTCGACCGCAGTGTTGTGGGGTCAGAGACAAAATTTCACGAGAGGTGAAAGTGTAATTTTGTAATTTGTAGTGTTTATATTTTTTAATAAAAAATGTGTGATAAATGATCCGGATCTGAATGCGAGTATTCCCGGAATTAATCTGATCTTCAATCCGCCTTGGAAACAATTTCGATTCTTGTCACGTTTTACAGGCATCCTGACGCAATCCGACCTAGCAGACACCTCGCCGTCCTCAAAAAATGTTGCTGGCCTAAAGCAACTGTCTGTGGGCAGGATGTTTAGTCGCTGCTGCAAGGGCTGCAGAATTGCCCCGCTCACGGCGTCCAGAGAAGCACTGAAACTAACGTACGAACGACGGACGCCACCTTGAAAGTTTGATATGACCGCGAACCAAACGCACGTTTCGTATCTCTCTAGAAGCTAATTTTACGTTTTGTGCCAATTTTTTATGATTAAATATTTTTATAAAATAGTCTGTCAGACCCCTTGAAGAACGAAATGTATTTAAGTAATATATTCTAACCAAGTCCCTAACTCAGTCAGTGACGTGGCTAGGTTGTTTTCACTCCCGGAACGAGTAATGAACATGGTCAACACTGACAGAAATTATGAACTTCAAAAAAGTCGTAATGTTTATTAGATTTCTGTATATTTGGCTGGATAACTTACAATTTTGTTAGACGCAGAAATAAAATTTTCGTATTTAAAATATCCATTTTTCCGACCCCTGGTCTGTTCTGCCCAGAGTGATTCAGAAGTTAATTTCGGGGGACAAACGCTTGCATATGATTCCACACCCAACTATTTCGTTATGAAATAAAAAATAGTACCATTTATAAATTCTGTTGCAGATGTGTGGAATATGTTTGTTCAAGACGGTGCTACCCTCTCCATCTTCATAAATTTAATGGACTTTTCGTGGAATGCGAACAGTTTATCTTTGTCATTGCAGTCTCTTGTACGTGGAAGTTAGTGCGTTTAATTTGCCTAACCCGTGGAGTTGTTATTTAATAGCTTACGCATTTTAATGAACGGTTAAACCATTCGAGTTCCCAGACGTTTGCACTGTAGCCACGCGTATTTTGGTACGTAACTGATTTGAAGTTCAGAGTACGTTAACACGAGGTTTTACGGTGTGCATCATGAAAACAAATGGATGTAACTGCGGGGATCCGTAATACAGCCTATTTTGGTATCCCAAGGATAACAAAATACACATTGTCTAATCGTAATTACAAGATAAATAAGAATGAGAATATTTAGATGGTGTGGTGTCTTAGGGTAGATTTAGGTGAACTGCAGTCCATACTCCATTTGTTAGACAAGAACGAAGATTAAAATTTCTGGTGTGGTTTGTGAGAGAGATAATGGCCCTGTGAGGTGGTGCATTCTGTAGCAAGTTGCGCGCCTTTTGTGGTTGTATCTGTGTGTCTTTACACAATTCGAACCAGTTAACCAGTTGGACTTACATTAAACGCTGTAGAATCATCAAATATTGCCTCATTATTTTCAAACTGTGGTTTAAACAAGACAGGCAATTTACGTAAAACGTATTATTGATGTGCGTTCGTGTGACCATTGTTGCAGTGGAAGTGCAGTAAGTAGTACACACACACACACACATACACACACACACACACACACACACCACACATACACACCACACACACCCACACACACACACCACACATCACACACACACACACATCACACACACACACCCCAATCACACACACCACACACACCATAGCCACACACAAACCCACCCCCCACACACACACCCCAGACACACGCCACAGACC
>Ga0123354_10002810_pt1 | contig 23472 bp, 9 predicted proteins | sample TergutLab28metaG_2_FD_97872 | JGI IMG/M metagenome (GOLD analysis project Ga0123354, IMG submission 97872) | Labiotermes labralis P4 segment gut microbial communities from Petit-Saut dam, French Guiana - Lab288 P4 | ecosystem: Host-associated > Arthropoda: Insects > Digestive system > Gut ... | reverse complement strand
CACACACCCCCACCACACACACACACACACCCACACACACACACCACACACACACACACACTCACTCACCACACAGACACACTCACCACACACACACCACAACCACACACACACACACACACACACACCCACATACACACACCACACACACACAACACACATACACACACTCACTCACCACACACACACACACACACACCCACATACACACACACACTCACTCACCACACAGACACACACACACACACACACACACACCACAACCACACACACACACACACACACACAAACACACACAGAACATGACTGTTATTTGAGAGAAGATAACCTTGTTATTCCTCATGAAATCATTGTAGATAAACAGTATTCTGAATTGAAAATATGCAAAATTTTAAAATTTGCCTCTGACTTGATGTTTGTGTAATCAATATTGTGATATCAGTACTACATCAGGCAAGTGGTATGGTAGCATGTAACTGCCCATCAACAAAAATAAGCTCTTAAAAATAAATCATAACGTGTTTGGAATTTCGGCCACTAAGTTTTGTTTAGAATGTGTACGGAAGAACTTCACGACACAATTCTAATAGGGTCATTTTGAATACAAAAGGAAACTCTGCGATTTGTATGAGTCATCAGATAGAGTTATAGGAACCAAAGATAAGGTTAAGAGGCACACGTGGTTAGGAGGCAAGTAAGGAACGTGTAAACAATTTTAGTGAGGAAACCTCTTGGAAAACAATTAAGTGGAAAATTGAAAAGTAAGGCAGAAAACTTTAAGATCGAAATAAGATTTCATTTTACATAGTGGATGTACCTGCTTCTAGATCATGCTCGAAGGTGGTGTTGAAATGACAAGGAGAGACATCAATTAAATTTAAAATAATACCCTGTAACTTCGTTGTAAAAATATTCCAATATTAAATTTGATTGCCATTCCTTAAAATTTTGGGACACATTTTGACAGGTAGATAATACTGTTATTTCTATGCACTACACTGTTGCAAGAGGCCGTAAAAACCTGGATTCAAGGATACAATTAGTACTTAGCTCACTGTTGTTCGGATATTTAGCTTTACGTATAACACACATATGGTATGATCGCATGTATTGATAAGGAGAGTTTAAAAACCATTCATGACAAATTATACCAGTCTGTACCACGTATGGGGGCGAGGAACCCGTACTGGATATAGAGGTGTGCATGTAGCCTGCAGCAGACCCATGTGCATGTACGTGCCAGGTTGTGTGTTATACATGGACTTTCAATATTATGCACACATCCACTCACGTCTGAGGTGTAACGGTGATAAGTAACAGCCTGAGGATTGTGTGAGTTCTTAGAAACTTAATCGTTTAATTTGGATTGCCAGAAAACACAGGTATATTCCCTCTGATTGACGTTGAACAAATTAACATGGATGTTTTTCGCAAATGGAAGACAAAATGTTGTTTAGAACTGTAAAATATGTACTTTATCTGATTTGAATTTAAACATATTTAGTAATTTCAATTAACAACGTCTTATTTTAACTCCAATTACGCACATCTTTGACAGTCTTTTTATATATTTCCCTGATTTTTCAATTATGGAGATTGAAATATGTAGAAGGAGCATAAGTGACTAGTGATTATATTATTGATTGTGCAATATCTTGGATCATAAAATATGTAATTAGATTGCCAGATTTAGATAATACTTGCCCGGGCAGAGGGGGTAGCAATGTTTTAATTTTAATAATATCTTGTCCTTCTTATCGTGTGTAAATAATCTTAGGATTAATTAGGTTAAACTTAAAATTGTTTATTACAAGCACAGCAGAAAGTACAATAATCTGAATCACACTTACACCAACGATAAATTTTCAAAGCCAGCACCGTTTAGGTGACATCTACCGGGTCAAAACATCTCCACTAAAAAGATCAGTCCGTAAGGAATCTAAGTTTTGCAAACCTATGTTTGTTTTGACTCAGGTTCTTAAAACAAGTAAGAAATTATTTCGTCCTGAGGAGAAGGCAGAATGTTAAGGAGTGGTATTTTTGACCAGAGCAGTGAAACATTAAAATAACATTAAAAGTACATAAAAAGAATTATGTTCGTAAAATATCGAAATCTTCCACCAACTAATTTTTGTGTCTCAAAGATACGTTATTTGTAAAATAATGGTAGGTATACAAATTTGAAGGTTTAGTGTACCGCTGTGTAAGCACGATACAGCGTTTGAAATTAACCGCGAAAGATAAGCAAACAGGAACATCAATTACATTAAAAATATTATTCTAAACGAAACGTTAGTTGACTTTTCCCATTTTTTTAAAGTGCGAATTTTAATTTGTGTGTGTTCACATGACAGACAAGAACCGCGAGAAGGTTATAGCGGAAACACGTAAAAACACAGCAATTAAAAACAAAGAAAATTAACAAAAAATGCTCTGCAGATTATGGCTCCAACAGCGTTCGGACTAAGCTGATGGAACAGAAATAAATATTCTCATCTACAGGGCTATCACATATTTCGTCTATCCATATTTTCCGAGAATGTGATACCATGTACCCAGATTCTTTGTGGCCACCCTGTATATAAGCAAAGGCACTGTATGGAAGCTGGATTGTAGTGACAGCATGGATTAAGACTCACAGTGATTACTTCCAAACCTCATCCCCTCTCAACTCGCATATTCCTAAAAAAAAATAGTAAAGCTCATCACCTTTCTCTCCTTTTCAAAGCCTTTCTCCATATACAAAGTGGAAAAGGGATATGTAAATAAAAAAATAGGGTTATTAAAAAAATAAAAACCGACAAAAGCAAGAGCACAATTAGATTAATTTCATTACGTAGATGGATGGATTTAATATATGAGGACGCGAAGCCATAGGGCACGTGTAAGCTTGTGATACTACGGTGGTTTGCAACTGTAAGCTCTGATATGGTAATTAATGGATAGGGTACCAGGGAGATATTTCCGCAGTTGGCTAAATCAAAAGCACACACATATCACGGGGATTTCTCTTTGTACTCGAAGTGGAAGCGATGCAGTCAGAGATGTTAGAAAACGTCATCAAACTCAACCAAGTTTTTTTTTTTAGTATAACCAACTAGATTCCATCACGGTAGATTGATCGAGTGTTTACGAAAAGTGCTGAATCTACCTCTTCTTCATATAATTGGTTTCATAGCGGATAACTGTGGGTTATGTTTCGTAATTGTTCTCAAGAGCTCGCATCATTTCGGCTGAACTAAAATCATCATAACTCCCAACTAGAAGCAACAATAATAATTTTATTAACAATTTCAATCAGCTCAACATGTTTCGGGCGATAATTTCGCCCATCCTTGTGAACATTAGACTGTGTTTACAGCTTGTGGTATAAAGCACCGACGATGCTGCCTGCTGGTGACAAGCAGGCAGCATCGTCGGTGCTTTATACCACAAGCTGTAAACACAGACTAATGCTCCTCAGGGTGGGCGAAATTATCGCTCGAAACATGTTGAGCTGATTGAAATTGTTAATAAGGTTATTAATTTTGCATCTCTTTGGGTGTTTATATCATTATATCAATGATACACCGTTACACAAACATCAAACATCAAAACTCCGTCGACAAAGTAAAAAACTTACTAACATAAAAAATGCACTATTCTATAATTTACGCCTACTATCTTTTACAACAGTTCATGCGTAGCTCAGCTGTCAAAAGGTAAAAATTTAAAAACGGTCACTTAAAACTGATCCCTTACAACAGATATGTCCTGCAGAAGTTGACAATCGCCAAGCTATCAAAAATGTATGGCCTATTGTGAAAACCGAAGATTCATTGCTGTGTTCACAAAATCCTGCCTCTGATCCCCGTAATTAACTGCTTCAATTTAACGAACAAGTACCCAATCTATTTCTTTAGAATTGGTTTTAGTGTTAACCACCTATACACGCCGATGCCTTGCAAGTAACACATTCCCTTTTGGGGTTTCACCTAAATCTCATATCTAAGCCACGTTGAAGTTTGAGTAAGAAATATTTCGTGGACTAAACCTTGCAGTGCAGTAGGTCATGTTTTCAAATGGACCTAACACGAAGCTGCCAGTGTTCAAATAATTGTATTTTTATAAAATTATTACGCTCTTTTATGTGCACAGAACACACTCCAACAATACTGCCCTAAATTTCGAAAATATTTCAGATACTACGGACAAGCAGGTTATGTACTTTGATGAAAGCAATTTAAAAAATTAAAATTCGAAAAACTTTGCCTTCGCAACATTTTACGAGTTTTTTGCAGCTGCATAACGTACATGACGTCAATTGAATTAGGGTAGGTAACATGACTTGGGCCCCCCCCTACCCCATTAATTTTCGCGTAGTTACTCCCAGATCTCATAAAAGGGGTCCCAAATACCGGTTTCTATCAGACTTATGGCATTAGTCTTAAAGAAGCCACAGAATATTTCAGAATTCCTTACTCTTTTGGGATCAGCGACAACCTAATTCACATCACTGGTCGGTTGTGATACTTACTGTACAAATAATTTGGTAAGTATGTTGACTGATGTGGTGGTGGTCTGTTTTAGGGTATTGCCCCACCATTTAAAACAAAGGTGTAAGGAAACCACAAAGACACGTGTTATAACACCCAACCTCCGGGACGCAAGGGAACGTGGAACTTGCTGAATGTAAGTGATGTGTTACACACTTAACTAAGAAGCATGGCAATCGTACGTTTCGACACAAACAACATAATGCGTCTCCTTCTCCCACAGACTTCAGAACACGTCAGAGACAGTGCCAATTCCCTGTCGAAGCTTCTCCGGCATCCAGGCCTCTCCACTACTGCCAAGAAGAAATTTCTCCCTCAAACCGTCTCTTCCTTCAGAAAACAAACCACCCCTTTCTCGATTACACTGTCTACACCCACTTGTGATCTTATAAATATTTATACCCTCTGCTTGCCACAAGGACGTGGTGTTCGGGATGTCGTGATCCTATTGATTGGAGCAAGCACCCTTCTCTCTTCTGCACCACCGCACGATCATCCGCAAGCTAACAACAACACTAACGTAATGACATTACCACTGTGCACCAGGCTGACAGCTACCTTTGTATCATCAGTCCCCTGCGGATTTAACTGGCTAGAGGGGGGTGGGGGCGGAATTCATTTTAACCCTTCAATGACAGAGTCGATACACTGTACGGACCTATATTTCTTGAGAAGCTGTCTGCCTCGGTGCATCATATGGTTGTAAATGCACTCAAGGGAACTATAAATTTTAAACCTCTTAGACAGTATTTGAAATTTAAGCCCCAGCGTCTTTGAAGTGTTGAAGTAGGTCTACATATTCTTAGATTATACTTCGCATTTTATTAAAAAAAATGAGCATACGGGATCACGTGTGCACCTGTGAGCCCCTTGCTTTTATAACCTTTGAATTATTCGACGAAAAGTCCATGAAACTAGTTATGGGAATGATGTGATCGGACACCATTTCATCTTTGTGCATATTTTAATTCACTAACTTCATTATAATATTTATCTCACTATTTAACCAACTTTATGAACAAAATTTGTTTTACAATAAGTTTTATTTCATGCCTCTACATGTTTCGAGCACACGCGCTCATCATTAGGAGGTCAAAATTGCACTACACAGCCTCTGGAATCATCACACCTATAGGTGTGATGATTCCAGAGGCTGTGTAATGCAATTTTGACCTCCTGATGATGAACACACGAGTTAATAACATGTAGAGGCATGACATAAAACTTATTGAGAGACAAACTTTGTGCATCAAGTTGGTTAAATACTGACATAAATATACTGAGATGCACGGTCAGCAAAACGTCAAAATTCATTATAATAATATGGAAGTCATAAAAATGTGTAAGGTTGTACGGACACCAGTAAAATTTCATAAGAAGATGTGATAGGCGAGTAGGCCTACACTACGACTGCAGTTCATAGGAGAATATGCAGCTTTTGTCAAGGCAACATACGTATTGTAGATTGTGTAGATATTCACGAAAAGTCAGTCTTGCGGTACATTTTCTTGAAAATACGCAATGAAACAATGCAGAAAACTTGTTTAAATTCTAACTTTCACGGACCATAAAATAGACATAATTACATATGCTCTATAAAACACATTTTTACATATTGTAATCGCTAAAGGGCCACCCCTTCGAAACCCAGTATATTTACTTCAATTACGCGCATAAACAACATAACTGTTCCGAGCTGCGTTGAAGTTACAGGCGGAAAAAGGATATACTTGCGATATAAGAGACTAAACTTCCAGGAAGAAGGAAAATTCCGCAGGAGTTACTATTTATTTCGTTCCATTTTGCACTTACATGTGATAATATATGAGGAAAGCTGAATTTTTACACCGTGGCGTAATTAAGAAAAGGGCCATGTTGTTCCTCAGCACTTCACGAAGGCATACAGGTAAAGAAGAGGTAAGGCTCCATTCATTCCTAGCCTCGGCTCTTTGTGGAGATAAGTAGTCAGCTTATCGCCCCTGTTGCTTTAACCTCGAGGACACGATCACCCTGTGAAGCCTGAATGGTAGGTCTGGTGGCCCCAAGAAATGACCTGGAGATTTGGAATACAGAATAACCTAGAGCTCATGCCTAATTCGAACCCCGTTTCCTGCAGAAAACAACCTTCTTCACTATACTGATAAGATAAATATTTTAGGCTACAAAAAAGTGAAGTATACCCCAGAATTTATCAGGCAATCCTCAAGTACAGAACCATTATTTGGGGAGCCTCATCAGAAATGACAACACAAATTTGACTCGAGCATCGCGACAAAGCAATATACGGCATGTACATAGACACAACAAGCAGTGTTTCTGAACTTGGGGGGGGGGGGGGTTTTCACGCTGCGACTTGTGGAATTGCAAAGTATCGAAAACCAAGAACTACCGTCAACATTAAAGTGTGTGTAACTGCGTATATATTACATTATTCCTCTAATAGAACACAGTTCAAAGTGCACATAGTTCAAGGACTAGAAAATGCCTGGGTCCAATTTGAATCCCCCTCGAAAAAACCTACGTTTATGCAAGTATTTTATCATCACCACTATAATTCCATGAATTTTGTTTTTTCTTCCCATAACCACCTCCTGTTGTATCCTGCAGCTATCTCCTCTTAGCTGCCTTCTCTGCATCCCATAGCTACCTCCTTTACTACCTACAGCTGCCTCCTCTTCTCTCTATAGCTACCTGCAACATTAACTGACTGGTGTTTACAATAGAGGCGGAGTGACTGTACTGTGAGTCATGCAGTACGCTGTAATTCTTTAAACAAAATGAAGGTTTCGTGTTTAAAGTGTCGAATACGTTTCTTTAACCAAACTTCATAAACGGAAATCCTCTGTGTCATTTTAGGAAAGATGCTACATTTCTGTAACTACAAATTTTGGAAGAAAAATATTATGGGATGTGAAAAGTTGAGCGACGTGCTCGACTTTTAGTATATTAATATGACTCTTAAATAAAAGGGGGTTACGAGACCTGTATTTTATTTGGCAGTCTTATGAAATGGTTTAGAAGCGGACGTTTATAAACCAGGTAATGCACTGTGGGCTTCCATACAGAGCGGGGAATTTCATGGGACGTTGAGAGAATATCAGCTTACCAACAATGACTCTGCTGCGTAGAGTTAAACATTTCCAGCAAGTGCAGTGTGAGCATTTAAGTGTCCCTCAACACGTGACACTAACCAATAATGAAGGGAGGTCCGATCCTGTCACCAACAGTGTTTTGCAAGCGATGAGGTCAAGCATGCGTAGCCGTATTCCCTGTACATCTCCATGACGTAGTACTTGGACACAGGAATATATGAAAACACAAATGTACTTTTAAAAAACTGTAATTTAAGGATTACATTTGTATTTATTTGCCAGGTGTCATACTGTTTCTTACTAATTGGTATTGAAATATCAACCAAAAAAATACACAGCATGATTGTCATATTTTATAATCTACATAAAAGTGAAAGGCTCATTATAGACAATGGGCATCGCGTGCATCGGCAGTTTGTTATTTTGTTTCACCCAGCGAGTCTAGAAGAGTTAATAGCTGAATATCGCCATGCGCCTGGGGTTGAAAATTCCCACGTGACTCGCGTGGAGATACCGCATTGCACATATTGCGTTCTTTTTTTAGCTGATGACATTGAGTGTGAGGTTATGACAATAGGAAGAGAGTGAAAGATGAAAATACTAATATGATATATAGGATTCACTGACATGCAGAACTTCATTTTGAAAGGTACTGGCCTGTCATGAACTGAGCGACCGTTTGGGTTATAACACCTGCTATTTCAACATTGCTAATAAGATTTTGAACAGCAACTGCAAATTGTTTCGTCAACATCCGTCTTTCAGTTGTTCTTCAGTCTACTTTGACTTCCCATTAGTTGATGTGTTAGGTTGGTTTCACCCTTTTATAAGCCACAAAGGCCCTTAGGGTGAGTAGAGGTATAACTCTACTCTTTCTAGGACCTCGACACTAGATGAGAATGGTGGGTCAGTACCACGCCCCGGCCGCCTGTACCCGCGGGTAAGACCCAGTGCCCATTTTACAGGAGGCTGGGTGGGCCCCAAGGCCGGTCTCGACAAGTTCGGAAAATCTCACCCTCAACGGGATTCGATCTCCGGACCGTCCAGCTCGTAACCAGTCACTATACCGACTACGCTTATTTGAGGTGTTATCCCTGCCAAAATTCAGTATAATACTTCTTAATTCGTTCAGAGAATCTATTTCTCCAAATAACATCTAAGAAGTGACCGTTCTAGAGACAGGGATAATACGTGACCTGTGAGGTTCACAAAGGTTTTTGTGATGCAGCAGCCGAAACTCCACCTTTTCCTTATTAATCCTGTTTGAAATATGTGCAAACTGTATATTTGCATCAAGAGTACGCGACCATGCATGACATACAGGTTAGAAAATGAACAGTATATTCATCTGAATTCATTATTATTGACTACTTATTATATTGGGTCGAGATGGTGTAGTAGAAGAGCGACTGTCTACGGGCTGGACTCTTAGGGATTGCGAACCCCGGGCGGTGGGTGCAAGACATTTTATTTTCGGCACATCCGTCCAGATCGACTTTGGGGCCCACTCAGCTATCTGTACCGTGAGTAACGAGGCTCTTTCCCGGAGGTCAGCTGGCGGGGTCGGGGCGTGGCGTTGACTACCCACCCACATCTAGCGCCGAGGTTAAAGGAGGAGTAGAGCTATACCTCTGTTCCCTTCTGTGCCTGCATGACATGTTACTGGAATAACTTTATCCTTACTTACAATACTACATGAATTCCTACTGCATCAAATTCAAACGAAAGTGTTTGTCTTCCAGCTTCCTATGTTGACTTATTTATAACGTAGAAAAACTAATAGTTTCTAAGACACTAATTTCTTGGAATGTCGTAAACAATAAGACGTTGACAGTTATTCCGTATATCAAGATATTCCCTTTTTTATGCAGACCGAAGATTTGTTTCTGTGCTCACATCTTGTACATGAAGTTTAATTCTGTCTGGAACCTACAATTCTTGTTCCTTAAGACTCCATTTCAACAATATTCACACATCTACGCTTAGATACGCCAAAGAATATCTTTCTTTTGAATTTGTCTTGAAAATTTCTTGAAAATTCCACCATAAATCAGATTACCGAAAGTTAAACACAGATCAGTTTAACAATGGGGCACTAGAAGTAATTGACGTACGTAATGTTATAAATTTACAAGCATTACAGTCAAGTTTCAATTCCTATTACTGAACAAGTCTGTCATGAAAAACACTTAACCAAGGAAAATACAAGAAGAGTAATTAGTGGTTTCATAGGATAGCTCATCGCTGCATGGAAGTTTGATAGCAGCAGGACTAACACACACAAACACACACCGACACGGACATACGCGGTAGGTATAGACAAATGGCTGCATGGGTGTGGTGAGTTAACAGAAATTAATGATTGTCATACGGCTCTAGTTCCCTGGATGCCCATAGATCACGCCCTAAGATATGTCACACTATTATAATAAAAAATATATTCCCCTAACCTCCAGAGGTCTCTAACCCTAGAGACTACGTTGGCTAATGAATGCATCAACGGGTTCTTCTCTTAGAGATATATGTGCCTTTCTTTATGTTCACATATGTGTAACAACAGACGATTGTAGAACACCCGATGCGAACGCAAGAATATACATCCTCTGTGGTCATGAACTATGTGGTTTATATTATAACACTAAAAGTGTCTCAGACAATATGGAGTCTATTGTAGGATAAATGATGGATGGTGAATTAGAAAGTCCTTGAAATGAAGCTGTTTTTGGCCTAACTGAAATTCCGTCCAGTCTTCTGCTGCGGTAAACTTTGTAAAACTAAGACACACATCATCCAGGACAAACAGTAAGAGCACTGAAATCTGAAAGGGGATAATCCTGATTACCTTTATAGTTCGACAATAAACGAGCCTGACGGCAGTCGCCTGTCACGTTTTCAATCGTTCACGCTCCGGATTTTGTACATTATTCCGTGTTTCAAATGAAAGTAGATAAACAAGTCTTCTGAGACAGGATCATTCTAGGTCTTCAGGCAATAGAGCAGAGTAACACCCACACAGTCTGGCCTCCTGTTCTGAATCTCGAGAATAATTTGGCGTAGGGCGCAACTAATTAGCTGGTTACCTCACTCGAAGGAGCGGACCAATACTGTCCCCAAGCGAGGTGTTTTAATTTTATTTCTGTTACGAAGTGTTCTACGAACTGAAGGGAGTGTTTATAATTCTAACCTGGTGCGATCGCTACACCATCCCGCTGAGTGATGTTATGACGCAGTAAGCAGAGGACGCAAAGTATTAGCCTGCTTACTTCAGTCTATTTAACTGTCTTTCTAAATATACAAAATTTTGAATACACGTAAATTGCAACTCTGCAGCAAGTTTATGCAACCTTGTCACCAAGTACAGGTTCCGGCAGAAATACCTGACGATATGGCAACACAGCTGTGAGTGAAATCGTTGGCGTGGGAAATTTGTCCTTGAGCTCCCTTTTAGCGAGACTCAAAGCATTTCAGTTGCCATGGAGTGTTGGTCTGTAGAGCATCGGGCTTTCGCTGTGGAGACGTATTTCTAAAACAACGGTTCTGTCGTTGTGACTCAGCTGATATTTCGTGGGCATTTCAATATTCATCGGACCGACAGTGTCCCTAGTGGTAATACTGTACTGTTGTGGGTGAGAAACTGCAGAGAAACAGCGCCTGCCGCAAAAAGAAAACGTCCAAGAAGACGGCCTTCACTTAGAACTCCTGAGAACAACGAACGAGTGCGTCAGGCTTTTGTCAGAAGTCCTCCGCTTGCGGGAATGTGCTGACAACAAGGGACGCCACCTCACACACACTATATTCAGGAAGTGAATATTATAATTAAAATGCTTCGAGATACAGATAATTTTGGTAATAAATTCACGTAAAAGTGTAGTATACTTTTCATTTAATTGTAACTTAAAAATCGTCCGGTTTTTCTGCCGGACTCTGTATATCACCCCAGGGAATGAACATAGATAAATTATTTGTAAACAGAATACTAAGGAGAAAATACTGAAAAGGGGGGAAGATCTCTATAATTTGTAGTTCTTTAGCTGTTAGATTCACGTCATTTAGACTCTTCCGATTCAGAATAAAAAACAATGAAGAAGCTAATACGATGACTTGTTACGTAGAATTCTTTGGTCAGTGCGCCATCCGATTCAAGCACCGAACGTACAAGTCACGATGCTACCCAGAGAAGCTGGACAGTGTCCACGTTGGTTTTGACAAACAGGCCAAAGCCTGTGCCCAATTAAACAATGCGGCACTTGTTAAATATTCGAACGTGTGCATTTCAATTATGTTTACTGTGACTGTGTAATGGGTTTGAGATAGAAGAAAAATATAACACACACGAAGTGGAGGGGCTTTTACGTGAATAATATGCATGGTCTAGATACAACACGCAAGAAGTTTCGAAGAAAGTCTCTACTCCATTTTCAGATCGAAGGAGAAGGATAACTACTCCCTACATATAAACCGTAACGTTATCTGAAACTCATTACAGATTTACGTGTCTTTCCCTATTTCTGAAGACGTAAGGGTTTACGACTTATGAAACAAGGACCATCTTCATCCAGCCGGAAAAAAAGGATCTACCCCCCCCTTGTCAATATGATTGTTGATGGTAAGCATTTAGAAATATACAGAACATGCCAAGACACACAAATTAGTAAACTTTGCAGTCTTAGGACTACATCTAATACTTAGTGAAACGTTGTGGTTTGACTTCAGATCTTCAACTGGCACAAATTTGCACCTAAGTTTTTGATATTTGCACAGAACTGTACGTAAGTTGAATGTCTTAATCCTAAACCCTCTATCTCATCCAGAATAAACAGGAATATATAATACGGTGGAGGGGGAAGAGGAGACTTGCACAGCCAACAGAAGAGGGAGATGCTGGTAGCTTCGTAAGATCAATATCTTTGATGGGTGTAAGGATACGTATATTTATTACTTATTAAAATCTATCTAGTGGTGTAGCAGAAAGGCGAGGAGGGTGGTTTAAAGGGAAGTAGGGGGTTGTAGGGAAGGAGGTAGCTAGCTTCAGTGCGGGAGAGAATCCATCATGAAAGGGAATCGCAAACGACGGAACTAGGTACGCATGGCGGCCATGTTGGACGGAATTCTAAGTGCAGGAACACCAATGGTGATCTTACAGAATTTTGAAATTTGTGAGAACTCATAAATTTCAAACTATCTAAAGATATACTTGCTTATGTTTTAAATCATGTATTTTAGTGCCCGATAATGGTCCTTAAGGAACGAAACATGCAGCATTTATTTATGATAATATTAAAAGTTTTTTGAAGTTATATATATATATATATATATATATATATATATATATATAGACACATCCCAATATGAATATGTCACAGCACAATGGAATGAATTCCATTAAAATTGAACGCTATTATGTTTTCCGTTTCTTTGGGGGGGGAGGGGGATGACCTTCGTTATGTTCAGGCTAATTCTGGCACAGCAACTCCATACCATAAAACACGTTTATTGTCATTCCAGTTCGAGAATATTGCATTACATAATCATCTTACATCGGCGCCACCTGCTTTAAAATGATGGAAAAAACTACACACTTGCTCGCAGAGCAGGAAATGTGTTTGATTTCAGTAAGATTATCTGAATATTCTAGTAATATTACTCCTCAGAAAATTTCACTGCTTTCCTTAAAACTCTGAATAGTGACAATATGTTGATATTGTTGGGAAGACTGTACGACTATTTTGGCGAATAATTTGAAGTTCTTTTTGGGGAGGGTTGCATGAGAAGCATGAAGTGCAACGGACTGCATGAGAAGCATGAAGTGCAACGTTGATTTTTGTACCAAACCAACATTTGCTGTAGGACTGAGAAAACCATGGAAAGCTTTGGTCGGGTGTATATTGACAGTCATCCGTACCTCAAAGAAAACATAGCTGATAATTACCAATCTATAAATGAAGTCTAGCAAAATGTTTGCTGTTCACTGTGAAAACAATAAGAAATAAATACACTGAGCGGGTAAACGCTGAATTGGTAAATGGTACAGAATGAGGTATATATAGGTACCAGGTGGCTTGAAACGATTGTCAGAGAAGCAAGATACTATGCAGATGGATTTCATACACGCAAAGTTTAAGTCGTTTTCATTTGGAGACCTATTCTGTAAGAAACGTCCCAGTATATTCATATCTTCATAATATATGGTCGTGAAGCACAGCAAATGTTCGACCTCACGATGGACAAACTCTCAGTTGCAGACTGAACTGGGCCTGGGGTTTAAGACATTATTGGTTAAACATGCAAGGAATGTTAACATGTGTATCAATTTATTTAATTAATACACCAACAAATGCACATACAAGGGTGTATCAAAAAGTTCCGAGACTGGACCTATACACTAGAATGTATTTACTTCAAAATAGTCCCCATGTGTAACGACACATCGATCCCAGCGCAGTTGCCACTGCTGGAACGCGTGCTAGAAGTCCTGTTCTCGAAGCGTATCAAGAACTTTCTGCGATTCCCGCTGGATCTCCTCCACTCTGTCAAAGCGGCGAACCTTTAGCTGCAGCTTCATCTTCGGGAAGAGGAAGAAGTAGCAAGGGGCCAAATCTGGTGCATATGGCGGATGCGGAAGTGTGATAATGCTGTTGTGGGCGAGAAACTCATGAGTTACGAGAGCTCGGTGAGAGGGTGCATTGTCATCATGGAGTAGCCAATTGCCCGTGCGCCGCAATTCAGGTCGTTTTCGCCGAATGTCCTCACTCAGACGGCGAAGAACACTGAAGTAGAACCCGGCGTTCACGGTCTGGCCTTCGGGGGCAAATTCATGGTGCACAATCCCTCGAATGTCTAAAAACAAGATGAGCATGCCCTTGGTCGCGCTGCGGCTCTGCCTCGCCTTCTTCGGTGTTGAGGATCCTGGGCTCTTCCATTACGAAGACTGTTGTTGAGTCTCGGGATCATAACCATAGACCCAACTATCGTCCCCAGTGACGAACCTCGACATGAAGGAAGGGTCATCCAGGACACGCTGACGAAGCTCTTGACAAATTGCAACATGGTGCTCATTATCTTCGGGTTCAGAAGCCTGGGCAGGAACTTTGCAGCAACGAGGTGCATGTTCAAATCACACGTGAGAATTGTCTACTCTGTTCCGTATGACACATTAACGATTGCAGCAATGTCCTTAATGGTTCTCCGACGATCCTCATGCACAAGCCGCCGAATTGTTTCCACATTTTTAGGAGCTGAGCTCGTGGAAGGTCGCCCTGACCTCTCATCGTCTTCGAGTGATGTTCTGCTTCTCTTGAGGCGCGCGTGCCACTCTAAACACCTCGCACGACTCATGGCCTCATTTCCATACGCACGTCGTATCATTTCAAAAGTCTCCGCTCCAGATTTGTCGAGTTTCACGTAGAATTTGACGTTTGCTCTCTGCTCCAGTATCACGTCCATGCTGAAATCGCAAATGTGAAGGCACACGTGGTGAAAAACACTCGTGTTGTGCAACTCCCAATGTTAACACAGCGACGCCATTCGGCATACTGAGTGGCGACGTTCCCTGCTCCCAAGCACAGCGCACACATTCACGTACTGCCATTGGTTGGCATTCTATGGAACTAGTCTCGAAACTTTTTGATAAACCTACGTGTATTCATTTAATGATCTAAAATTCACATTAAAACAATTAAAACGCCCCTACATGTCTCGATCATACGATCATCCTCAGGGAGCTTACATTTTTCCTTGTTAAAGTAAGCCACACCTCACACACACACACAAACGCACACACACATATATATATATATATGTATATATATATATGTATATATATATATATGTGTGTGTGTGTGTACGTATATATAGTGTGTTTTAAGAAATTTAAATATTTATGAACATGTGTATAAAATCAGATTATCAAATTATCAGAAAATCAGAACACGCCTGTGGTCCGGATGCAGTGTTGTATAGGTAAAGTTCAACACAGAGAATTCCAGCGTTAGGTTATGATGCGATATCCCATGAATAAGTGACGAATTTCACCTCTTCCCACCCTCTCCGCCATGTTCTCTATACCGCCTGAGGATGCTACAAAATTCAGATCCAAATGAGATGTTCCTCACCCCCTCCACCTTTCGACAAGACCACGTTCATCGCCATCCTCCGAACAAAAGTTCACTCAGGTTTCGTTTCCTTCTAACACCGTGTGAATCATTCTGATATATCTCATCTCGGGTCGTCGTATCAGCTGTTACATTCAGCAGCTTATCAGGTCTTTCTTTTTTAAATCTAACACACTAAAACATACAAAACTAGCACCAACAGACGTTATTTCCACTTAATAATGATAACGTACCGTGAAGGAATATTTAATTCGGGTACTTCAATGTCTGATATTTCAAGTTCGCAACTGAAAGCAACAATCTATCGGGTGTTTCACGCAAAACATATGAAATTCTTAGCCAAACTTAACCAGATTGTGCTCTCTCTCTCTTTCACGCTTTAGAAGCTGAGCCCTGGTTTTTTAAACAACGACTTTACTTTAACGTTTGTCTGTCATATTCATTAACTTGTGTGTATTTTTGTAGTTATCTTATGTGTATTTGTTGTACTGTGTGTGCATTGCTGTTTTTTTTTTTTTACTTTAGATGCCGGACTGCTGGCTAGAAGTCAGTACTCGGAAGGTCCTGCGACCGGCCATCTCGACACAGGTTATTCTTGGTTTCCCTGTGTCTATAAGCAGATGTTGAGATGGTTCCCAAGATTCCAAGTTGCCACTACATGCTTCTCATGTAGCCCTCCCGACTTAAATTTAGTAGTAACAAATTTCACGTTTTGTTTACATGTAAAATAACCACTGCCAACTGCAGTTAATAAATGTATTATTATTATTATTATTATTACAAATTCTGAAGCGAAACGACTCAGATGATGAATGTATACCATTAAAACTATTCCTCTGTATTGACGAATGAATTTTAGTACACCTCGTCCGTACTATTAATGAACTGTATGCATTATTATCTCCAGCGACATTTTTAAATTTCATACTACGTTCCTAAACGTACCTTGCGCAACTTTCTGGAAGATCGAATGAACAAAAATCTTGTTCACATGTCAATAACACGGTGAAAGAATAAGGCGACACAAGGCGTAATGAGCTTCAGCCAGAGGCTGAGAAAGTGAAATAAGTGCTGGAGGACATCGCTTTCTTTCTGCGACATTGCGCTCCGTCAATGGATGTTTGTTGCGCAGCGCAGGGCAACAAACACCAAGCAACGGGGCGCAATATCTCTGAAGAATGAATATGTAAGTTGCGCGTCTTCAAAAGCATGGAAAATCGTAAGGTACTAGCAGCTGCGTCAGGGAAATGTTTCGGACGAGCATTTATGTTGGAGAGGATGGCAATGATAATTAATACACAGACACTTAGAGAAATGCTATTAATCTTCTAACATTCCAACTCAATTTAAAAATTGGTCGGATACGCCTGGGATTTAGAACTGTGTAATTTGGGTTCGTTAGGCGCATTGCCAAAAATGTGATAAGTGACTATTTGCTTCGCCACGTCTGATCGTCGGTCCGCATGAAACAACTCGATTCCCAATGGAGGGATTTTCGTAAAATTTCACATTTGAGCATTTTTCGAAAACCAGTCGACAGAATACAAATTTCGTTAAAATCTAAAAATAATTTTGGGTACTGTACACAAAGACATATGTACATTTATAATAGTATCTCCCTGAATTCTTCTTAGAACGACAAATGTTTCATACAAACTTTGCTGAGGAAATCAAATAACATTGTTTATGTTCCGAAACGCATTTCCGAAAATCTTGCCGTTTGTGAAACAATGTGGAAAAATGTGGTAGAGACATACACGACACAAATGACAATATAAATAAGGAGCAGAAAGGATGTGATTTGCGTGCCGGAAAACTGAGGATACAAACACAAACTCACAATGAGTAATTTAATACTTTTTCCTCCTGTACGGCAAAAATGATAAAGCGTATGCGCCTCAATATTAAGTGATACGTACATTGCGTCTCTAGATTTTGCTGTTACTTCTTTGTGCATTGCACACATTGAATACTGATAAAAGTTAGCCTATCCCTTTAAGATACATGAACAGCAATAGGCGAAGTACAAACCATCAACCGTAATTAAATGTATGTCAGTTTGATTTCTTACTATATATTTCAGCTTTAGTGAAAAGAGTTTATCAAGCAATAGAAATACAAAGAAAAAAATAATTAAACACAATACTCACTTACTCCATGGTGCAGAGTCCTTCTTGAGAAGCTAACTGGTTTGCAGCTAGTCAAGAAATTCCCCGCATTTCACGGAACCCGAATGTTCATTACCGCACTCACAAGCGTCGGCCACCTCTCTCTCTCCTGGGCCAGCCCAATCCAGTCCACATAACCACATCCCAACTCCTGGAGATCCATCCTAATATTATCCACCCATCTACGCCTAGGTCTACTCTAAATTAAATAAATGGCCTAATTGTTATGTCAATCATTACCTTAATTATTTTTCTCTGTGTATTTTTAATTCCCTGTTGATGCTTTTCACTAAAGACGGAAAATATAACAAGAAGTAAAACTGATAAAAATTTCGTTATATCTGACGATTTACACTCACTTCCTCTTTTGCTGACAAATCGATATAGTCTATAAGTGAGACACTAAATAACCTTCGCAGGCGATCGTTCGAAAAGTTGTAACAGAGTCTCATTTCTGGAAAATTGGAAATTATATATCGGCAGGAACTTCATTTAAATAGTGAATTCGCATGGACTGACACATATGTTCAAAATTTACATACTTCACTCCCCTCTGTTAATGCAAAATTATTTTACGTTACTTTGTTTTAAGTTGTTTGTGGTTTTCTCATTGCCTGTGACAGCGTATCATACTGCGCACATACAGAAACAAAAAAGAAATTGTTGAAAAGACAGCGAAATTAGCTTAATGCAGTGTCACTCCTCAGAGCTTGCTGTACGTAATGACGTAAGTGACGCCGCTAGACTCGTACACATCCGTCACACAGTGTAACAACTGAAGGTAGCTGAAAACAAGGGCAACATAAACCCCTAAGCGAACACTGCCGGCGACATCTGTATCACGTCACGGAAATTATCATCATTATCTTTATTATTATTATGATTATCATCATCATATAAACAGAAAGGAAAATTTAACCATCCTTGTTACATATGAATATACGTAATGTATTTTAGTTCACTTTGTTGTAGCAGACAACCTTCAGGTGTGTCTTATTTGTGTGAGAGAGTGGTTTATGTGCGTTGGATATAAAGAACTACATTCAAAATATGTATGGTATTTAGCAACTTGATTTCCTTTTATAAGCAATTAGCAGGTTTTTATATCAAAATGTGTTTGTCGGCCATCAAGACTTTACAATTAAGTAATAAAGTTCTACCACAATTAATTCAAATACATTGCAATCACAAGTTATTCCAAATCTATACATTTTGAGTCCTGGTTCATAATTATACGAAGGAAAAGACATTATCAGAAGGTAATGCATCGCTCTGATACTTCGATGTCAATTTCGTATAAGACATTTACAAACACGCGATTATTTACATGGTAAAAATTAAGACACATTGAAAGCGACGCAAGCATTATGCATCCTTTTTAGATATTTTCAACTTACGGCTACCAATGAAGTAGATTTATTTGGAGATGCTAACAGTCCTTCAGCTAGTAACCCGAATGTTCAATACCATTTTCACAGGCGTTCATCATTATTCCCTATCTTAAGACAGACGAATCCAGTTCGTGTCTTTCAACCTCAGTCCTTTGAGATTTATTTGCTAATACATTCATAAAACATTTATTTTACAAATTACATGAAGTACATCATGCTAACGCAAGTAGACTATCAATCATAAATTTATTAATACCAAATTTCAGGAAGTAGAAACCTTTGAATGTCGTATTATGTCCGGCCTATTTTTCACACTTGAGCTATGACATCATTAAGTTAACTAAAAAAAATCAGTGCTGAATATAAGTCAGGTTACTTAGAGCTCTCTTTCGCTGAATTTGTCTCAGTCGCTTCTCTGTCACAATCTTTCGCAAATCTCGTCCCTTTCCCTCGTTTACTCAACACATTTCCCATGTCTTTGTCAGCAAGGTTGTTGTGTATGCTATGTATGTACGTACGTGCGTACGTACATACATACTTACATACATACATATGTACGTACATACACACATGCACAAACACATATATGCATGCAGACAGAGAGACAGAGAAGTTTGGAGGAATAAAGAGAAGAGAGTAACATTCAAAATTCCTCTTTGACTTAGGGTATCAAAAACAGAGACGGCTTTGCTTTCTCTTTCTCTCTCTCTCTCTACACACACACGCACACACACACACACACACACACACACACAAGAAGAGGTATATACCTGTATGTCTATACATACATGACAAATGTGTTTTATTTATGTTTATATTCAAACCTTCTAAACATTTCTCTTTGTGAATTATTATATAGGTACAAAGACTCGGAAACAAAACAGCTAATTTGCATTTTGTGGAAACTGTGTATATAAAATCTAATTTCATCTCAACTCACCCTCCATTTCAGACACTGAAGATTCAAGTAGTGCAGCATGCTTCTAAGTTCTTATTCCCCCTGCAAGAATGCCAAGAAAGGCCATGTTTAAATTAGACAGTATAAGAAACAGCGCATTTACTATTTCCGATGTAAAATATAAAAGAAAGGACTTTACAAAGCGTGGTTAAAATTAGGTGGTGAAAATATTCATCGTCATCATCATCATCATTATCACTATCATACAACTTGCACGATTTTAGGCCTCGTGACTTGTGCCGGTTCCATTAACGGTCGAGAAGTCATTTGATGGGGTCGAAAGTGTCGCAGTCTCTCTCTCTCTCTCTCTCTTCATCCGCCGAATATTTTGTACTCATTTTTCTAATTTTCAATTGCCTTTAAAACATGCTTAATTTTCATTTCTGATCAAATATCTTCGTTGGATTTGTAATCTTGCGATGTGTATTTTGCCATTGTTCTAATAAATTTCATTTCCGCTGACGTTAGCTTGGATTGAAAATATTAATGTACTTCTTAATACTTATAGAAAGTTCAATGTGGCACAGCTTTGGTCATGTACATTGACGCCGTTTCTGTTTAGAGAAATGTATTATAAAACATTTCCAAGTTAAATGACAAAGTGGCATATACCTATCACTAATTTATAACGTACAATAAGGTTTCTATGCCACAGTAAATCTTGTGAGATTCAACTTAATCTGAATTATCTATGAAGATTCAGTGTACACCGCACACAGAACAACGTCATCGTCCACAAGAGACACAATTCCATCATTGCTGTAGGGGAAAGTGAGGGCTGTTTATTGTAAGAATTATAAGAAACAAGTAAAAAAAACTGTGTGGACAGGAAGCAATTTCCTTAAGGTTAGACCTAACATTTACTCTTATGTGTAATAAACAATGGCCTCAATATTTATAATGGTTTAAAGAAGGAGATCAAATGTTACGCCCTTTCTGCACACAGCACTCTTACTTAGAAAAATGCTGAAAGAAATTTTAAATAAAAGCAGACTTATTATTACATCAATCAATACATGAACTTAATAAAATACAATTCACAGGTGCCTAACTTCAAATGTATCAGCATCTCATTGTCACCCTCAGGGGGTTTTAAAACTAAGGAATATAAGCCCAATAAGTTAATCCAGAAATTACACTGCCCGTTATGGAAACTTTACAATATTCAAATTCGAAAATATACAAAAAACTGATAAGCATAGAAATTACAGTTCTGTGACTTTTCTCCCCTCCATCCCCATGGCACAATAGCCCCTACTGGGCCAGCGCCTCCTCATTACCGAGGCTTGAAGATCACACTCAGACACATTACATTCGGTATGACTCCTCTGGAGGAGGGATCGGCCAGTCGCAGAGGTCTCTACCTGACAAAACACAACACTCACAAGAGACAGATATCAATGCACCGGGGAGATTCGAACCCACAATCCCAGCAAGCGAGCAGCCGCAGATCCACGCCTTAGACCTCGCGTCCATTGCGACCGGTAGAGTATTGTGATCCTAAACTTGGATGGTAGTCAGCAGTTCCAATTAGAAATCCATAGACGTTTATGATCACTATAGAGTGTGCATACAAACATCTCTCCGTTCTTAGGTGATCCGAAACGATCTCGTCTTCATGGAATGTGTGATGTGTGTCGTGTCGGGCGGTGTGCTGTACTAAACATCAAATGTAATTTTAATATCATAATAATGCAATTTTATGCTTACCAACTTTTTATACGTTGTATAATTTTAACGCTCCAAACTTTCCAATACCAACAGAATAATAACAAGACTAACGTGTTGGGCTAATATTCATTTGTTATAAAACTCATTGAGGATGGCACTGCAGTATCGAAACATGTAGGAGTTTAATGTTTGTCACGAATTGTATTTTATTAAGTGCATTTCTGGTTGATGTATTCACTGCAAAAATGAACGAGGTTTGAGTCATATAGAAAAAGCGTTGTTTAAAAAATTTGCTTTTATCAGTGTATCTGAGGAATGTGGCTACATGTTTCGGCTATCTATTGTAGCCATTTATAAGCCTTTCCGGTTAACCTAGATTACCACAACAAAAAAGTTAAGCAAATTCTATACAAAACTCTATTGTATCAAACACATTAGTGCAATTTTTGTAATACTAATCATACACATATAAATCACACACACACACAGTTCATTAAACATAATGTCTCATACTTCGATTATGATGATGATAATAATAATAATATGTTTATATGAACGTCTAGAATATATGGTACTTCTGAAAACATGCTATAATCCTTTTCGTCTATATTACCACAATTCACCTTTCACCTCACATATCACATCCACCCCCTACTGGAAACCGCGTGCAAGTTGTAGTTGACGAAGCGTCGTTAAATTAACTACACATTCAACTGAGGGACACACGATATTTTTTGTACATTAATAATACTTTAAAATCTAGGTGTCTGACCACTTAGCCCTATCCGTTCTACAGTTTTGATGCTGTTCGCCCCTTATTATATTTTCATTGCGGTTTGTAATTTCCGCGTGAAGTAAAGCGAAATGCCAACAATGTCATTTATTGAAGTTTCCTTAGCTCGACAAGTTTCGGGCGCATACGCCCATCATCAGGAGCACTAGATGTTAAGTTGCAGCCTAAGGTTTTCTTCACCCAGTTTGTAGATGGGTGGTGGTCCTGGGAGCCGCTGCGTCAATTGTTTTTCTCTGCAGGTTTTATTAAACCACATGGATACGATGGTTTTGTATATCTTTCTCTTGGTGTTTCTATATGCATAGATTTATTTTACCTTTTTGGCATATGAAAATTTCAAGGAGAAAGCAATACAAGACCATCGCATCAATATGGTTTAATAAATACTACAGAGAAAAACATTTGACGCAGCGGCTCCCAGGACCACCACCCATCTACAAACTGGGTGCAGAAAACCATATGCTGCAAATTGAGTTTAATAATTTTCCAACAATATGCGACTTATTCAGTTTATTACATTTCTGTAGGCAGCTCTACATGTTTCGGGTGTTGACACCAATCATTAGGAGCTCGTATAACTGTAAATACAGCTTCTGGTATTGATTAACCGGATCTACTACCATCCGCTCTATACCTACCGTACGATACACATGAATCAGTTCCAACTCAACAACGAGAGCGGATGGTAGTAGATCCGGTTAATCAATACCAGAAGCTGTAATTACAGCTGTACGAGCTCCTGATGATGGGTGT
>Ga0123354_10002809_pt1 | contig 23472 bp, 25 predicted proteins | sample TergutLab28metaG_2_FD_97872 | JGI IMG/M metagenome (GOLD analysis project Ga0123354, IMG submission 97872) | Labiotermes labralis P4 segment gut microbial communities from Petit-Saut dam, French Guiana - Lab288 P4 | ecosystem: Host-associated > Arthropoda: Insects > Digestive system > Gut ... | reverse complement strand
TCCTTTAATTTCTGTGATAAAATTTAAATAAAAAATTTTATAGACCGGCTTTTTGGTTTTTAAAGAATTAGAAATGGTAAAAAATTACAACCCCCCCCCCCCCCCCCCAGACAAGTCATTTGTGAGGCTTCAGGTTCCCAGGGTGATGAAGAAAAACACATTCTTCCAAAATGTTGGTAGCTGCATAAAAAACTACATGGGATCACATCCCAGGAGACCATAATCTGTCAGAACCTTTCAATTTTACAGGCTGTAATAAAGCTGCAGATAAGAGCATGAACTGTTGTTCATGCACTGTACATTTACCCAAAACAATTACTAAAATAAGTAAGAGGAAGCGCCAGACAAATATACTACTACATCCATTCCTTTAAATTTAATGTTGTACATTTTCCATACAACTATATTACATATATAAAATTTAACACCAACATTGTGCAACAAGTTGGTGTTAAATTTTATATATACTACCCAAGCTCTCTGTCTACCTTATGCATCCCAATTCACTAACTGTTAATGTCATACATAAAATAAGTGCTTTCAGCAAAAAGTATTTGTATGAGCCATCACAGTAATTACAAATATAACATTCACATCTACTTTAAGCTTCTTGTTGACTGATCAAATGATAAAATATTTGGCCAATATGTAACCTTCCACCTCAGGAATTTTAATCACACAAGTATTTCTAGACCTGGTTTTCAGATATGACTTGCTTTTATTTACCAGGAGAGATGAGTATATGGTCTGACAAACCTGTCCTGTTACAGCCTTTGGCACGGGCCTTACGTTTCCAACACACAGCAGAAAATTCAAGTTTAAACTTCATACTTATCATGATTACCATTATAAACACAATCATTCTGTCAAATTTCATTACACTGAGATGCAGATATAAACTATTATTTTTCTGAATTGAAAAATAACAGCGTTAACTCCTACTGCAGCCAAGCACACAACGTTCTGTACAAAGTATGGACAACAGAACCGAAGATGATATCTGAACACACCACTGTGAAGTCCAAACTGAGTACCTCTGTACTGTGTCAAATTTCATCTAGTCAACCCACATACATCTTCCACAGAAAGATGTCATATGATCGCTTATATTGGTCAAGATTTCATGCACAAGTGACACACGCATTAGTCATCTATGCCTTCATCTGGAGTTGATCTCCAAGGTGAAGGAAAGAACTACCCACACTCAACATTACCACCACCTCTGTGTATTCTATTCACTTGAATACCACATACAATTTTTCCACACATCTCTCTAAAAACAATATGTTCTGACAAACTGAAAGAAAGTTTCCTGATCTTCTGTCAGTCACTCAGTCACAACTCAATTATAAAATATCTGAAAGCTGTTTTTCTGTTACCCCATAGTTTACACATGTCTTTACTACTGCACTTAAGAAGTTCCATCCACCATACATAAGAATAGAATGCAGACAACTCTACAGATGTAACACGTGTCTGCGTCCTGCCATCTGATGACTATGAACTAAGTTCAACATGTTTAGGTCACTTTCACTTTGATATCCTCTGCCACTTTTATTATAAAGTTTACCTTATTATTTTTAAAAAATGCAAAAAACTCTTATGTTATTTTTTCTTACATGCATCTTACATGGCAGGTTCTTTACTGTGTAGGTATGTCTGAAATGTCTTAAGTGATTCTGGATGTCATAAAATAAAATCTACTGAAGACTAAATCCATTCATAGACAGAAAACAATCTGATGGGTATGCAAAAAGCACCCAGTTTAGGCTAAATCCACAAGAAGGCCAAACACAAATATTAAAATGATAATTATGGTGCCAGTATTTGGGTAAAATACCCTCAACCAAAATGTATAACTACAAATGTTTTTTTAAAAAAAAACTATATTTTCTCAGGGAATAATTAACAACAATTACTCATTCTGACAATGTGGGAAAAAAATCTGAACCTAACTACACAGGCAGATCACAACTAAACAAAATCACAACCTGCATGAATCAGATGGATTCAATGTGCACCAAACTATCATAAGATATGACAGTAACATGTACAGGTCAGGTTCCAGCTCTAAAAACCACAGTAGGCATGTGGAAAAAGTAGTGTGGATGTTGCTGAGTTACAATGTGAATGGCTCTGTACAACTATGGCTGTACTCTCTTAACTACTCACTGTACCTCAACCTGCAGTTTTGAAGGCAAGGACCAAACTGTATACTGATAGCCTTGCACTCTGTGGAATGGCTGAATGAGCTTCTTACAGCTTCAGCATCATGGATGGAAAAAAAGGTAGCTGTGACTTTTTACTGGCTGTAATGTAAACTACAAAAATGCAAAAAAATAATTTCCCTTTAAGACACACAGTTAGTGCAATATTCAATATGTTGAGATATGTCATGTTGGCACCCCCTGCAAATGCCATAATCACAGCCCAGTCCATTTATGCAAGGTACTCATTATGAACATATGGAAAATGGTTAGTGTCCATTTAATTTCCAAAGGTTCATCAAGCTTCTGTACATATGTGGTATTCAAATGAAATAATTCTTGCATTCACCCAACCATAAATAATATTACGAACCCAGCTCTTAAATTACAAGACTACTATAGTTCGTATGAAGGGTTTTTTATAATCTGTAATCTCACTTGATTTCTTCGGCAGCTCATGGGGTTTGGTGCATAGCCAATGGTTCCCTGCATTTTCATGGTTCTCAGTATCTCTGGATCGATTGGTGGTGTTCGCCTGAAATAAAAGTTAGAAACCGTTGATACACTGAAGGTACAAAAATATAAAACTTCAGGGTAATAAGAAAAAAACAATGCTGAATGTGAACCATAAACACATGCGCAGGTATCTTAAAATTTGGACAGTGTCATCAGAATACACAAAAATGATAATCCTGTGAAGTGTTTTTATTTTGAAAGAACAATGTTAAAAAAAAAAAATCAATACATTCCATGGAGCACAATCCTTACTGATAAGCTCCTAGTTGTACAGCTGGCCAAGGGTTTCATTACTGTATTCATAATGGAGCCACACAAATCTAGTCCAAACACTCCCAACCTGGTGACTTCAGATCCACTTTAATATTATCCCTCCATTCCACTCTGTGTTATGATCTTCCAGTCGTCTCATTCCTTCAGGTCTTTTGTCCATAACTCTGTATATACTTCTCTCCTCTCCCATGTAGGATATATGCCCCTACCCACTACACCCCTTTCACCTCACCATCCTAACAACAATGGACGAGCGGTACAAAGTATGAAGCACCACACTATGCATTTTTCTCCAGTCTTATGTTCTTGCATCCCTCTCAGGTACAACTATTCTCCTTAACACCCTGTTCACAAATACCTACATTCTTCTCTGAATGTGAGACCAAGTCCTGTATCTGAACAAAAGACAAAATTATAGTTTTACATATTTTACATCTTAATTTTAATCTTTACACTTTAAGTCAGCAGATGATTCTGAAATGAATGGTAGCAAGAATCCGTGAATTCCAACTGCCCTTAATTTCTCATCCGTCAGTGTCACTCCAAAATATATTAATGCTGTCATACTGTATTTTCAAAGACCTGATTAGTTATCCTTAAGACAAAATCTTGTCCTGCATTATGGTCATAAAATGTGCAAAGATTCTTATTTTTCTCTGTGTTTAATTCACATCATGTATGCTGTCATAAAATAATCTGGTAGTGCCAGTGGAACTGCCACATCCCATCTGTTACATACTGGGTGGGTTATGGTATTCAGTTCAGAAATTTATACTGTTCATGTCAAATCATCAGTAATAAGCAGTAATTTGCACGTGTGTCAAACATATAGCAGTAAGTTATACAGCCAGGTTCAAAAGGAGGTGGAGAAGAATGGAAACTGCACTTCTGTTTTATCTTCTGTTTTTCTCAGTACTTTGCATTGATAATTCACCTAACCTTAAGGCAGCATGTAAAAATTAAACACTGAAAAGTAGTGTTCACATACTTTGTGAACCACAACTTCCAGATGTAACTTTCTGGTTAAAATTACTTTAGGAAATATGATAACTGATGATGTGATAACTGCAAAACTCACAAAGCACACAGAAGCAAGAAAATGCAAATGCACCTGCTGCAAGGCAATGACAGGAAAGCTATCTCCATTCTTTCAAGAAAAAAGAAGTCACCAGATGAACTGTAAACATTTTGCAACACCTGCTTTAAAAAACTGAAATAATGAGGGGAAAAAAAAGTATAAAATAACAACACACCATGCCAACTGCATAGGTTCTCCTCAATACTGTGCATTATAGCAGTAACCACTGCATTATGATAAGTCAAGATAAAAGAAATAATTTTGGCACAAAAAACCCACTGTTTTGCTATGCCAGAAGTATCAGAGACTGTGTGCCACCAGCATAAACATGGCAGAAGGATATAAACATAATGAAGCATTAAAAACCAGACAATGGTCCCCATTTGGGTGCAAGACGGAGAGTCTGCTGCTGACACCAGTGACAACCATGACAACAAACAAACTAATATTATAAATTTATTAACAATTCCATTATGTTCCAACATTTGATTCTGCAACCTTTTTACTATCATCATTATCATCATGTATCACAAAACATTAAAAAGTGAAATGTTCATGAAATTTCCACAACTTTGTAATAGTAAAATCACCATGACTGCAATAAGCAATAAAAAGAGCGATAAAAAAGCTTAATTATAACTTCATATGTCAGAAAAATATTTTACAGGATACTGACTATGAGAATAAATTACCTGTATACTTTCTTCAAATACTGTTCTGGCCAGTCAGAGAGAAATGTAGCTCCTTGCTGGCAATATGGTAATGGAACTGATGACAGTGGCGTGACATCATCCAGAATACTGATTGGTGGTAGAGGTTCAACAGGATCGGCAAATTCAGTCTCACGTGAAAAGCTATTGAACATGGCTGTGTGTGGATTGGATGTATAGAAATGGATAGAACCACCACCATCACCAAAAGCCATACACTGACAGGAAGAGGAAACATCAAGTGCTTGACACATAGAGCCAGCAGTGTTGATCTGAAAAAGGAATGAAAATATGGTCAGATACATTCATGCAAAATGCTCACAAATACAAATATTCATTAAGGGATATATGGCTGCACACTCTTCTCAATATGCAATCACCACAAGCTGCAGTCTATAAATAGATGACGTTCTCTGGCAAATTTCAAGAGAGTCGACACATGAAGGGGTAAGGTTGTCAGCCCTATCCACCATCCACCTACCCTCCAGGAAAATATTCCTGGTACTCAATCCTGTTAGAGGCTCAGTTGACTCCATGGCCATAGTGCTGCTGGAAGGATTACGTCAATGAAAACTCCAGTGACATCACCAGGAATCGAACCCACAAACTTCCAGCTTTCAGTACAGTTCCTCAATCAACTGCACTACTGTGTGCCTGCAATCTATCTATGGTAAAACCATATTAACCATATCAGTGTCATGAAGTAGGATGTTATGTCATGTCAACTGGCAACCAGTCACAAGATATTTTAATGAATTGCAGTGTCTTCACATTCAGGAGTCAAGCTGTCCAAGAAATGCTTGACTGAAGATGAAGACATTGTGATCCTTTGATATGTCTGTAACTATTTACCAATTAACAAAGCTTAACAACCCAGAAGACTTGAATCCTAGGCAACCCTGCCATAAGAACCTCTAACCTCGTACATCAAAGTAAAGCCATTAACTAACACGCCAATGCAAATTAACTTACTCCAGTTGGGGGAGAGCTATATACTGTCTAAAATTCCCACCTTTTCCCATTACTGCGAACATCACTGTTTACATAAATTATAAGATGTCCCATCCTTGTGCATGCCAAGAAGGCACATATGGAGAGAAAAGTTATTGCTCAGCTCATTCTTAACCTCGGTACTAAATGCATGTGTGTGGTCTGTTTCACAACCCAGCTGCTCTACACTAAGAAAAGGAGCCCCCATGTACCCACAGAACTGCTAGCTGGGTTAGCCTCAGAGCCATTCTGGGTGATGTGGAAAAGAAAAAATCTTGTCCCCAGTCAGGAATGAAGCCACAATACCTTAGTAAAATATCGGTTGTCTAAAAACTGGCACAAGAGATAAAGTTTAGTAGATAATGTACATGTAATGGTACGTGATTTTTATGCTTTTTGGTTTATTTTAGAATACTGTCAGTATTGCAGGTTAAACAGAATGAAGGTAGGAAGACTGGTGATAAATAAAGAATTAGAGTTTGAAAGTAATCATGGGGTAATGAAGGTGCTAACCCAGCATTTGCCTGGAAAACAACAAAATTCAGTCAGAACAGCAAGGCTCTGGCCAAGTCCATTAGGCACAATCCAAATACAGCGCCCACAGTGTTACCACTAGACCAACATGCTGAATACTGGGTCCTTATATTTTTTAAATTTTTCACCAGAATTGGTCATAAAGTATAAAAATATAGGTTCATGGATGTTTGAATTAATATGACTTATTTCCATTTATTCATGAACTGAAATACAACAGAATTTCTTTCATATGGCACTCATGATGGCTCAGGAGTTGAGGAAAGCGGTCCCAAGACCGGAAGTTCTGCCATCCATAACTTCTGGTTCATGTACTGGTTCTGTGACTTTGTATTGGGTTAAGTGGACATCACTGAATCCACTGAGCTATCACAATGGCTTCAAAGATCCAAAGATGAGTAAACAAGGTACTGCTGGCAAGAGGAAACATGTCACTTTAACAACTCCTCAGAAACTTTAAATAAATGAGGCTTGAAAGTGGCAAAAGCCAAAGAGAGTTTCTAGCTTCACACAACACTAGACCATCAACTACATAAGGTATGGAAAATTGGAAAGACCAATTATTTTCATTTATGGAATAAAATGAAAATGTGAAAGATGTTTCCAAGTGACAGACAAAGAAAGACTAATTAGCACAACTGGACAAGGTGTTGTAAAATGGGTTTACAGCAATGTATTTCGAAGGAAAACTTATGACTAGGCCTACAATAATTGACAAATTTATGTCTTTGTATGATGAAATAAAAATAATTGCTAAGGGCACATTCTCTGAGGGCAGTAACAAAACTTGCAAGAACTTAAGTAAGTACAGGCACTGTCCAAACCGGAATTTTTGATAATCTGGCACATGTACAATCCTGTGAATGTTGTAATAGAGGAATTTTACTGCACATCATAACATACACATTTCCTGGAGTCACAATTAAGTTTTCACATACCTGATATAAACACAGACTTGGCTGTGAAAGAGCTACGGTGTCAACAAGCTGCATTTGACCAAGAGCTGACACTGTGACTAGACGAGATGAAAATGACGGCAGGAACCTTAGCAGTAGGGGGTCCAACATCACTTGGATGGGTGTGACAGCACGCATTACACGCAGATCATATACCATGAGGAAACGATCAACTGATAAGTTTCCTTGCCTGAACAACACAAATATGTACAAATTCATAATACACAAGTATTTCACTATATAAGACAACTACAGGAATGCCCCCAGTCTAAGTTAGCCGTGACTTACATAAACTTGATCTTATACATACTTCTCCATAAACAACAAAATTCAAGGCGCAAAGATCACATTACATTCAGAATGGGAACTTCCATTATCAGTGACATTTTCCAGATGTTAATATATAACTAAACTGAAAGACTGCATCACACAAACTAAGGTTTAATTTCTATGGTTAGAATTATCTTTTTTTCTATTGACTTTTGTACTGTACACACAATTATTTCTAGGATTTAACACAATTACTTTCATTAGTATCTCAGTAAACACAGGATTAATGGTACGTACATACTGTTCATCTCCTACTTAACATATGTACACCCTACACACATAAATAAAATTACACACATGCATTCATCTGTTTGAGGGCTCAAGCCGCTATCAAAACAGCGCGGGAGTGGATTTGCCAAAATTCGCTCTGGAAACAGAAGATCATGTCCTGAAAGCTGAACATATTGACCCGATCAATACTGCGCATCATCAGGGACGATCAACACATGAGAATGCACCGCTGTTCAAAGGGACAAATTCTTACTCTTGCTTTGAAGGCGATGTGATGAACAAGAGCAGAGCGTCTCCTCCAGTGGCAGACTGAGAGTGGGCACGAAAACATCCTCTTCATAGACGAGAAAATCTTCACCATCGAGGAGCAGTACAACCAAGAGAGCAACGAGATTTATGCTCAGATGTCCCATGAGGTGAAGGAAAATGATCCGAGGGTGCAGGTTGGCCATCACCCTTCCTATGTCATGGTTTGTGGGAGGTGACACATCTTCATTTTTTCAAGGAAGGGGTGAAATTGGTGTCCAAATGTATCAAAAGGGTGTGCTACAAGGAGGTGTGAAACATCTTAACATGACCCTCTTCAGTGGTCATGAATGGGTCTTCCAGCAGGACTCAGTTCCTGAACAAAAGGCCAAGACAATTCAAGAGTGGCTGCGGAGGAACCTTCGGGCCTTCATCAGCACTGAGAATTGGCTTTCGGGGCATGCAGACCTCAAACCCCTGAACAATAAACTGTGGGCTCTTTTGGAGGACATAGCATGTCGAAAGTGTTACAACAGCCTGAGATCCCTTGTGAAGGAAGCAGCAGAGATCCCCCTGGATACAGGGCGTGCTGCGACAGCAGAGTGGCTGGGGCGTCTCAAGGCTTGCATTGAGGCATGGGGCGGCCATTTTGAGTGACATTACCATAAATGAGAACCTAGAACTGTTGCAAATAAATTATTTGGCTCAAAAAGTGGATGTTTTGTTTAATTTTCCTTCTAGGTCACATTGTACTTGTAACAGAACTTATGGCAAGACTATGTAAAATAACTTATCAGAAAAACATCTCTTAGTAAGTTCTTTAAAAATTTTTTCATAATAGAACATGCCAAACACTGTGTAACTATGGCTTTCAAGATTCAGTCATGTCTTATTTTGATGCTGTTCCATTCTGATATATATCACAGCTGCAAACTTCACCGTGAATTTGAGTTTGAAGAATGATGCAGTCAAATATATAGATCACATGGTGTGAACCAACAGGTAGGTGCCAAGTGGTTACAAAAATTTGGAGAACAAGAGGTCATAACAGTCTGTAGTCAGCATGCATCTGTTCCTACAGTTGAAGGTTTGAGGGGTGCCTATTTTTCATGACTTCCTGGATGATGGTCAGCTGGTTTCTGGCCCAGTCATGGTGAAGGAACGAAGTGCAGGTGGTGCCAACTGTTCAAAATACTTAACAGTAAGACAGCCTCGTCACTCAGTCAACAGACAAAGAGCTGGTGAATGACATACAACACAGTCATATTAATCTTAAAGCTTAGTTGTGCCTTTGTGAAATAAAACGGACTATGACAACTTGAAAGAAATCACATCACAGGGGCAGAAGTAAACTATGTAAGGGTAAAATACCTAAAATAAACAAATCCACAGAGGCAACAGGTAATTACACAGGATTAAAATATGGAAGATATGGCAACAGAAAATTACAAGTGAAGAAATTTCCTAAATATTTGAATAAGAATAATCTGGTATTAATCATTAACATATGTAGGCAATAGTCAACTACACAGGTCATTTCAAAAGTTCTGCACACTGTGCTTGTGTGGCCAGTAGGATGATGCAATCGTTCTGATTTTAGCGACAGATGTTTGTATATGTATTGGCAGGCTACATGGTCCCTGTTCTGCAAAATGGAGCCTTGAAATGGAAGAAGAAACTGACTGGGGTCAGATCTCGTGCAGTGACCAGCAATCATACATTAAAATTGAAACTTTGCAAGGAAAAAACCCAACTGAAATTCATAATGCTTTACATGAAGTTTGCGGGAACAGTGTAGTGGATCGTAGCATAGTGGCACGGTGGGCATTTCGTTTCCGTGAAGGTCGGGTGAGCATCCAAGACGACCCAAGAAGCGAGCGGCCAATAATAGCCATGGACAACACATCTGTGGTTATCGACAGCACCCTGTTGGAAGAAGATCGACACAAATCATGTGAAGAAATTGCGCATGAAGCAAACATGTCAACCGCTTCTGTTTTCAGAATCGTGACTCAAACATTGCAGAAGAGAAAAGTCACTGCAAAGTGGGTTCCGCATCAGCTGAGCGAAGAACAGAAAGCAGCTCGCAAGAGGGTCACAGAAGAGCTGCTGCACCGCTACAAGGCAGAAGATGAGCAGTTTTTGAACAGAAATGTTGCCACAGATTTAACATGGATACCAGATTTTGAACCACAACTGAAATCTCAGTCCTCTCGGTGGAAGCATGCAACTTCTCCTCTCCTGAAAAAAGTCGCTGCCAACAACCGAAAGTTAAGCTCATGATGATTATGGCCTATGAAAAGAAAGGAGTGATAGCAACAGACAGAGTGTCTCCAGGGTCCACTGGAACAGCTGCATACTACAGAAAGTTTCTGCAAGATGTTTTGCGTCCAAAGATTCGCCAAAAAAAGGTCCGCCATGTTTGCAGCTGGTGTCCTCGTTTCACATGATAATGCGCGGCCTCATGCCTCAGGTGCAGTATCAGAAATTTTGGAAAAGTATGGATGGCAAGTGCTTCCCCACCTGCCGTACAGTCCTGACATGAGCCCATCAGACTTTGACTTGTTTTCAAAATTGAAGAAACCACTCCATGGGAAATGCTTCAGAAGCATTGAGGAGGTGTCTACGTGGTTGGACAATTAAGTTAGCGAACTCACCACCATGTGCTTGCCATGGCAGCACTGGACAAAAGCCTTAGTATGGTTTGATGATGCTGACATATCAGCGTTTAACAGCTGTGTTGTTGTTGTTGATCTATGGCAGTCTCTTTCTGAGTGGCATCTATTACGGTCTGCATGTGTTTTGGTGTGCCGCCGCGAGAATGTCGGAGCTTGAATTAGAGCATAGACCGAACATTAAATTTCTTGTTAAACTTGGGAGTGGAAACAAAATCAGAGAGATGTTAGTGCAAGTTTACGGGGATAATGTTATGAAGAAAACAGCAGTTTACAAGTGGGTGAAACGTTTTTCTGAGGGAAGAGAAAGTGTCACTGACGAAGAGAGATCAGGATGGCCAGCAACAAGTAGAACTGAAGAAAACATTGCAAAAATGCATCAGAATGTGCATGAAATCGACAGCTGACTGTCAGAAGCATAGCAGAGCATGTGAATATCGACAGAGAAACAGTTGGAAATGTCTTAACTGAAGATCTTGACATGAGGAAGGTGAGTACAAAAATGGTCCCAAAGGAACTCACCAAAGAACAAAAGCAAAGAAGAGTCATAATTTGCCAAGACCTTTTGGAGAGGCAAGATGACATTTTGGGCTGTGTCATCACAGGTGATGAAACATGGGTCTACAATACGACCCTGAAACAAAGCGGCAAAGTGCACTATGGAAGACTGCCAATTCCCCACGACCAAAAAAATTCCATCGGACCAAATCAATTGTCAAAACAACGTTGCTGACTTTTTTTTGCTATTACAGGGATTGTTCATTATGAATCTGTATCAACTGGACAAAAAGTCAACCAAGTTTACTATTTGGAAGTACTGGAAAGGCTGCCTGAAAAAGTTAGATGGAAATGACCTGAACTTTTTGCCAACAACTCATGGATCTTGCATAATGACAATGCACCTGCTCACACAGCACTATCTGTGAGGGAGCTTTTAGCTACTAAACAAATAACTGTGTTAGAACACCCTTGCCTATTCACTGGATCTAGCCCCAGTGAATTTTTTCTGTTCCCAAACATAAAGGAAATATTGAAAGGAAGGCATTTTGATGACATTGATGACATCAGGAGTAATACAATGGCAGCTCTGAAGGCCATTCCACAAAACCAGTTGCAAAATTGTTTTGAAGGGTGGACTAGGAGCTGGCATTGATGCATAGCTTCCCAAGGGGAGTACTTTGAAGGCAAATGGGGTGGTATTCAACAATGAGGTATGTAGCACTTTTACCGCGATGAGTTCGCGAACTTTATTGTCTGACCACGTAATGAGGTGACCCGAGTAATCAGATGCATCAACAACTAAGGTGTCCTGACAGGAATTCAAGACTTGCCCAAATGTTGGACCACTGTGATAAAGCACAATGGAGATTACACTGAAGGCCTGTAAATGTATTTTGTACAATAAATTCATTTTTTAAAGAGAAAACATACAGTGTGCAGAACTTTTAAAATGACCCACATATGTATAACTGTCTAATATACTACACCTGTTTGAGAATCCACAGGTTACTAAAAGATTTCCATGTACATCAAAGTCGGATAAACTTCCTGAATGCGCCTCTAATGAATGTTCCACTTTCAGAGTGTTGGGGTCACGTAAATCAATCCTACCAGTTGGGTCTCCAGCACATATAAATCGAGGATGTAGCCGCAAGATGGCACATCCATTCTTTCCCACATGTAACTAGAAGAATAAATAATTAAAAACCACTGTCAATGCGTAATTTACGTAGGTTATCCAGAAAGTAAGTTCGAATGGGCTATTAAGAAAAAACAAGAATATATTACAAACCACGTATATTGCCATTTGATGTACATACTGTACACTACTTTTCAACAAAGTTTCCACCATTGTTGAGGCACTTGTCATAGCATTGGACCAGTTTTTGTATCCCTTCATCATAGAATGATGCCGCCTGCGATTCAAAGCATGTGGTAACGGCTTCTTTGACCTCATTGTCATCATGGAACCGCTGGCCAGCAAGGAAGGATTTAAGATGCAGGGACAAATGAAAATCACTTGGCGCTAAGTCTGGGCTGTAAGGAGGATGATCGAATTGTTCCCAGCCAAATGTTGTGATGAAATTTTGCACTGTGGAGGCAGTGTGTGGGCAGGTGTTGTAATGAATCATCACTCAGGCGAAGCATGCCATGTTGCTTATTCTGGATCGTGCGACGCAATTTTTGAAGTGTGTTGCAATAGACACCTGCGTTGATTGCGGAGCCTTGAGTCAAGGAGTCCACAAGCAGAATGCCTTTTCTGTCCCAAAACACTGTGCACATGATCTTCTGAGTTGAAGCAGTCTGCTTGAATTTCGTCTTTGTTGGTGATGAAGTGTGCTTCCACCCCATGGACTGCTGCTTCGATTCAGGGGTTGTGTGCATCACCCATGTCTCGTCTCCTGTGACTACATGGCTCAAGAAGTTATCGCCTTCCTCACTGTATCGTGTCAGAAACTAAAACGAACTGGCCTGCTGTTTCCATTTGTGTTCTTCCGTAAGCACCTTCAGCACCCAGCATGCACACAATCTCCAAAACTTAAGTTTATTAGACACAATTTCGTGAAGAAGTGAACATGAAATTTGAGGAAAATGCAGGGAAAGTGACAAAATGGTGAATCGTCTGTTCTCTCTATTCTTCCCTTCAACTGCATGCACCAAATCTTCGTTCACCACAAACGGTCGGCCGCTCCTCGGACCATCATGCACATTTTCGCGTACTTCATTAAACAGTCGCCCCCATCTCTGTACCACTGAACTACTCATGGCATGTTCTCCATACATGTCACAAAATTGATGATGAATTTCACCCGGTTTCATGTTCTTTGCATTCAAGAAACGGATTACAGACCGCATTTCACTTGCAGTGGGATTCTCTATTTTCTTAAACATTATAAACACACAGCACAATGCGTTAACACTGTTCGAATGTCTGCAAATTGCGTCCATGTGTTGCCACAGAATAAACAAACTCAGCACGCATGCAATTCATCGTGACCACAGCACTGCAGTGGCACTATTCGCAAACTGAACTTATTTTCTGGATAACCTTTGTATATGAAACTTTTAACATAACAAATGAAAGTTCAGAAAAAATTAATGGTGGAGACAGTACTTCTGTTTGAACTATAGACTATATTATGAAAGAAGTTCTGTACATAATGAGCCATCAGGCATAATGAAAACGTGGTTAGTTTATTTCTCTCATAGCAAGAAGCTGTCCTATCAGATTATTGCAACATACTGGTTAAAGGATTAAATCTAATTATATACAGTATATAATGAGGAAATAAGGACCACATAATGATGTTTTGTCTAATTACTACATGAATGTAAAGAAAGCACATACCAGATTTGTTTCTTGACCCTGACTTAAATTGAATTCAATTATTTTATCTTGGTGTCCACCCATTAATAATGTGTCTTGAGAAATCTGAAGTTGGCACTGCATTTCTTCCATGTTATCTGAACTGCAAAACAAGTTTAGAAAATGTACAAACAGCATTTAACTATTGTAGTGAACTTTCTGTTCTACAAGTACTAGCAACAGCATTACATGTGGTGTACAGTTCCTTTTATACTCAACTTCAAGGGTGACCGCACATGAGCGAGTTTAGTTGCTGGGACTAATGTGAAGCCCAAATGAAACATACGGTTAATATGTAAGTGTGCACAAGGGTGACTATTTAATCATGGAGATGAAAAAGTTGCAGTAAGTTCATTTTCAAGGATGACACAATTGTCGCTTGACGACTGCTTGTATAAATAAAACACAAAGAAATAAAGAAATAAATAGATGCATGCACACCGACAATTGTCTCCTTTTCTCTCTATAAAACGAATGCCGTCCAGGGCCATTTCCTTGGGGTAGTGTGATCCTAACACAAAGAATTTCCTTCCATTATGGCATTCAGATGTATTATTGTGAAATGTTGGTTTCCAAAATTGAGAGATGTCCTGCTCTGTACAACTTTTTGGTGACAGAATACAGCAATAAGGGTCTGAAAGACAGACTGTGGGGAGAAGTGTGCGAGGCAGTTGTTTCTGAATACAGCCAACTGGATGGCCCAGAGAAATGTAAGAAGGTAAACAGTGTTACTTTTAATATCATTAATACAAATGAACAGGTTACATTAAACTGTTGTAAAATACAAAGATGTTTAACCGTACAAAGGAAACTGACTGTAACTGAAAACTGATATTTCCTAGCGGGAGTTAACACAGGCAAATACTTTTTCAGGTAAGTCAGATTCCAAATCATACTTTATTGTACTGCCACAGCACAGTAAAATACTTGGTGAAATAATCTCTCACATGCTTTCATTTGGTGTTTTTGTGTGTCCCTTTAGCTTGAATGCTTTTGAAATCACTTTCATACAAAGTATCCTCTAGCTGAAACCTAATGTTTCGGTGAACATAACTGTGCAATATGCACAAACCTTTACTATGCTATTGCAAAACTGAGGAGTCACATCTAATGGTCTGTGAAAAATCCTCCACTTATTTACCAGAATATCGAATGCACATTCTACCATTCGACGAGCTCTTGTTAATCTGTAGCTGTATATTTGTTGTTGAACGCTTATATTTCTATTCAGGTAGGGCTGTAACACATGTTCCAAAAGGGGAAAAACCTAGTTACCAATGATCACGAATGCCATGCATTATCCATTGCTGTTGTTAGATAACGGCCTGCTGCCGGGATTCCCAGTTACTCCAAAGCCAGTTTCCTTCTTATGTTTGAATTCTTAAAAATACTGGAGTTGTTTGACTCTCCAACTGCTCCAGCATTTACTGTGATAAAACAGTAGTCTATATCTAATAAAGCCAAGAGTAAAATTGAGAAGATGTGTTTGTGTTTATAAAACAGATCCACTTCCATTTGGCTTCTTTATTCAAGTGTGTTTCTCATCCACAGCACCAATGCAGGTCGGAAAATGCATTCTTCCACAAAAATAATTAGCTACGTTCATCCAATTATCTTCTGTCTTTTCTGGCATTTCTGTTGTTGTCAGGCAATTCCAAATAGTTGCAACAATCCCTGACAATTTCATGAACAGTTGTTTCTCCTGGAAGGTATTCAAAGGGCAATGAAGCAAACCTGTTACCCTTTGCTAGCTACCTGTAGCCAATTTTAATAACATCATTTGGTTATGCAGTAATCTAATTGGGCCTACTGTCTATGACTGATCTGAAAATGTGTTAATTTTTCTTTTACTTCAGTGAAAGAAGTTTAGCGAAGATGGAGGAACATCAGAGACCACTTCTGAAAGGAACTTCATTTGCAAAAGCAGATGAAGTCTGGACAGCCAGGTACAAAAAGGTGCCAATATATGTATTTTGAACAAATGTTGTTTCTAATACCTCTAACACAACAACACGCCACCTCTTCAAACTATTCACCACCGACACGCAACAATGGAGAAGAAGGTACTGATGAAAGAAAGGAGGATGCACACGGTTCAAGTGGTGGCACATCCAAAACTTCTACGTTTCAAAAGCAACAGCACAAAAGTAATAATTCATCAGTGCGAGGAGACTGCTGCTCTTGCGCTTCGCCTCACATTAACAATCACAAGCATCTTGTATTGTTGCTACTAATGTCCCAGCAATTAACTCACTCATTTGTGGCCAATGTAATGCTGTTACTGGGATATGGACAGCAGCAACTGTCTGAAGCATGAGACATCCATTTTTTGAACATGGAATTTAAATTACACACAGTCTAATTTTCCTTTCCTCACTTTTATATGGGCCCATAGTGTGCTAGAAGCTGTGCATATGTAGAGTGGGGATGTTAACACGGTACACAGAAACATGGGTAAGTCTTTGTGTAAAGTGGTTCTTAATATTACCTGATCTAAAACAAAACTGAACAGCTCTACTAATTTTCATACAAATCTGCAACATAAAGTTTCATGAAGATAACAGATTTTGATTTATTACATGAAGGCACACAGCACTTCTATTAAATCACTCAGTGAGGATGCAAATGTGCCAAAAACAATACATAATAGTATGCTACATATTATACACTACAAGACATCCCTTCATCTTCTGTTCCCATTAAGTAACCTTAAGGATATTTTCATGTCATTTGACGATACATACCCTCTGCAGTTGATTGAGCCTCATTCAACAGCCTCTAAACCAATCAACCAACCACCCTCCTTTTCTCTCTCCCCCCCTTTTTTGGGGGGAAGGGAAGGGGGCAATGCCATCTTCTAGCCATGCAAGATTTTAGATGTTCTCTTACCAATTACACTTCCTTGTTACCACATGATGGCTGAGAGTACAGTTCAAGATATTCTGAATGGGTATTGGTGAGTTCACTGCTATGCTACTGTACTTTCAGTACTCACATTCATGACTTCATAAATCACACAAGTCCTAATAAAAGTATCAAATAATGAATCCATTAAAAGTATCATACTGTACTAGCAGGGTATGAGACTAATCACATTCAAAATACACTGCGTCAAAATATATGAGGTGTAAGTCAAATGTTTCTGGACTCACCATATGGAGCACAAACAGGATATAATGCAACTCTGCACTGCTAGGTACTGCTGAGGTGATTTATTGTGAATTAGTTTAATGAGTGTCACTGTAACAGAACACTGTGTTTTTGTGCAATTGACATTTAAGTGTGTCTGTGTCAAGTGCATCCTGCGATTTTTGTAGCCCTGTGAAATGGCAGAGCTTAAGGAACATAGAACTTGCATTAAGTTTTGTTGTCACCTTGAAAAACTAGCTTCTGATACTCATAAAATGCTTAAAAAAACCTTTTGTGATAACACCATGAGTAGAGCACAAACCTCTGAACAGCATGCATGCTTCAAAGTGGCCACACTTTGGTTGTGGATTTTGACATTCAGATGGCCCATCATCAAGTAGATCCATGAATATGTGGAAAAACTGCATCAAGTCATCCATGAGGGCAAAATGGCATAAACCAAACAATGCTTGTAAAATTCTAGGCTCATAATGCAGTACACACTGACACATGAAGAGCAAGTGATATGCATTCGTCCAAGATCTCACACAATGTAATCATCATTAAGTAACATAAAACAAAAATTGTGTGCTCAAAGTGCACTGTGTAAGGGAAATATTTTGCCTTGTCACAGTGTGTTACTCTAAAATCTTGGTTATATAAAGCAGTTCAAACAAGGCACCAGTAAATGGACAATCTTGGATACAAGACCAAATGTGTCAATATTATACTCTCACCCATGTACAAGTCTCAGAAGTGATTCATCCCTTTTCGAGTTCCTGACTAAAGCCTTGCATGCAATTCTAACTCTCTATTGCGTCACATGTCTGTCTGATCCTTCTTGATTTCAGCACATAAAAAACTTAACAATGATAGGTTTAAAAATTTAACAATGAGAGCAAAAATTATGATTGACAGCTACAAATATTCATACATTATATTACCTATGCGTAAATATTGGTATTCCTCGTCGCATTTGACAACGAAGGGCAGTTTGTGTTAAAGCCAAGATCCCCCCTTCGAATGTGTGGATATGCCGGACCTCCTGATTTGCATGGACTTGGAAGGAAGTGTATTTCTGGAGACCTGGTCCATAGTATGATGTAACATGACCCTGTAAAAAGGCATTGTAATGCATAATTATTGCCCAGGTACTATTAAATATCTCACGAATAAATGAACATTGCACTGTGTAGTGAAGTAACATTACTCCCCCTTTTACTGAAAGCACTTTTCAATTAAATTAAAGCAGTCAAGCAGGTCAGTCAGCAATTCAGTTCTGAACTTGTAGTATAACTTCACATGAAAATCTAAATGTAGTTTTAGATGCATTTTGATAATTTTGGAATGAATGAAAGAATAGATTGCTGTTCACTTACAAGAAAATATTTTGTATTGCCTCTTAGTATTACAAACCTTAGAGGTATTTCACAGCATTCTGTAACCATCATACTAATCAGGGTGCATGTAAAACACTACGTCATGCCTAAATGCACTTACAGGGGGATTTTAAAACTCAGGTAACAGCACAATCCACCCACATATTTCACTATGGAACAGGCATGTGCAGATTGCATGATTCATCATACAGCTGTGAGAGGGCACTACAGACATGTTGTATCACAGGACAATCATTTTAAAACGGCTGACATACTGGAAACATGGTCAAATATCAAAACACATTGTGTGATGCAGTTTTGTTTTTCATTCTTTTTGCATTCTACAAACACACAAAAGGAAAACCTGTTGGATACAGAATAAGTTATAAATGTTTGTGAGAGGTGTCATATGGGTGAAAATTCATCAGTTGGTGGAGGTGTACACAGTGCATGTAAGGTCATGGAAACAGGTGTACATATGGTGCAATGCTGTTGATAATGGTAGGACAGATGTTGATGACGAACAGCAACCTAGACACCCATGCATACCCACCACAGATGACAATGTTTGTTGTGGAGATGTCCTTAACAGAGGGGACAGATGCTTAAGGTGACTGACATCACCCAAGAGCTAGATATTTTGCTGGGTAGTGCACACAGCATTGTCCATAACCAACCAGCTTACAGAAAAAATGTGTGCATGTTTGGGAAAGATCAGGTTATAGTCTATGCTAATAATAACTTATTGGGTGAAAGCATACATACTAAAGAAAAACACAGAAGCTTCATTAGTTGCCAGTAGTGAGAACCTAGAAGTAATGCTGAGAAAACTAAATGCTCATACCTCTAAAACAGAATGCAAGACACAATGACAATGAAATGACAATTAATACAGCCTTTTAAAAGTGACCAAGTTCCAATATTTGCAAACAGCACTCACAAATAAAAATTGCATGCAAAAAGAAATAAGAAACAGGTTAAATTAGAAAATGCCTGACACCATTCATCCCAGACAGACATGATGAAGCTAAGAGTCACTTTTCGCAATTTTGTGAATGTGCCTAAAAAACAGATTGTTGTATGAACTACAGTGACCAAACTTTGAAGCACCAAGCATCCCCATTACAGGTCAGACACATACCACCGAGTTAAACTGCTCAGTAGGCAGTTACCACTAGTCAAAGATGACAGTACACAAGCAGCAACACTAGCTACTGGTATCTTTGTATTGCACTAAATGTTAGGAATATCTTTAAAATACTTACACCCTGATTACCCATCCACAGCAATTCTTCTTGCTGATCAAACGCAATTGCTGAGACTCCAAAACGTTCACCCCCATCTGCAAGTATGGTGTGTGTTTCTTGAAACTCAGCATCTGTATAGCCCTCAGCAAAATGTTCACTTGTGGGAACAAACCCTTCATTTGGCATTTCATACGATTCTTCTTCCACAGGATAATGTGCACTGCCATCAGCATATACTACATACAATATAAATAAAATTACTGACAGCAACTACACTTCATAACGGAATATGCACCAAGACATCTGAATATGGGAAGCTTTAAAAGCAGCAACACGCAAACCCACACTTTGGTGTACTGTCTTACCATGGTCCTCTTCACATAGTAAAATATTTCTACAATACACAAACTACATATATCTATTGCTAAATTAGGGGTTTATTTACAGTTATTAGAGCTATCAGACCACTGTAACCTACCCAAACCTGTAATCTGTCCCTGATTTTGGTTTTTAAGAGTACAGTAGGATCTTGTTTTACAACAGGGTTATGTTCTCAAATATTTGGTTGTAAATTGAATCGCCATAAAACGAGTACTATTTAAATGGTTTAAATTGTGATAGGTTCATGGGCCAAACAAATTAGTCAAATAATTTTATAATTTATAATATTTCTTTACATTATGACATACAATTTTAATTTAATGAATAAGGTATATAGAAAATAACACAGATAATTGAAAAAAATCGATCAAATCACTTAGAAACACATGCACACCAGAAATGAGCTAGAAGTGCACTTAATAGAGAAAGGATGCTTGAGTTGCAACAGTGATACACCACAAGTCGGGAGTGCTCGGTCCGACACGACAAGGGTTGTAAAAGTGAATCGTCGTAAAACGAACCGTTGCAAAAGAGACCCTACTGTACTTGCTCTTGCACTTAACATTCTTAGATTTAACCAACATACACCTCCATATGGGACCACTGTACCATAAAGTTACACACACATACCACCCAGTAACACACTCAGATTTCAAAACTGATTTCACTCTTAACAGAGTCACTTCCAAATAGGTGTGCAACAAAGAATGCTTGTCACAAGAATAACATAAATATGTACTGTCTAAACACAATTTTATTCTTACAAATTAAAATTCAAAACAACTACAAGTCTCAGCTAGCTAGGTTGCCAACATCAGGCTTATATGAAGAATATAAGGCAACTATATACAGAGATTGCTTTGTACATATTCATTTTTGAGGTCTTGTCCATTCTGGCTGAATGCTAGCCCGTTGAAGCACTGTTAAATTTGCTTCAATGGTATTGTATCAATTGGCAAATTGTTGTTAGCTATGTGTATTAGGCATGAAATAATATTATGTATTTTAGTAATGAATTTAAATGAGTTAAATTTAATATACATGTACTGGATTACAATTTAAATTAAGCACATTAAAAAAATTCTGTGGAGCTGGACATTATAATGGTTCATTTTAGGTCTCCATTCTATTTAGTTTATTTTTACACGAAGTTACAATCAACCACCCAATGAAACAAGTTTAAACTTTATAACCTATTATTCTTGAAACTGTGTAAAATTTTTTAGGTGTTTATAAATATTATATAACATTCCTGTTGTAAATTTGAGACCTCAAATAGGTAACTGCAGCTGTAAATTCCCTATTTACATTTTTAACATTCCGCCTGATGACGAATACCCAGCTAACCGAAAATAAAGCTGCGTTTAGACGAACCATATATATTCACATTACTCTTGCAATACTGTAAACACAACCGGAATGTAACACCTGAGAAAAAATACTTGATAAATTACCTAAAGGCATTTGCGGTATCATTTGGAATATGTAGAGAGTTGACTTTACCTTGTAATTGATAAGAAAACTAGACGTGCAACGCGTTATTCTGAATGAACAGAACGGCATCTAATTGAATAATGTATTAAATGAATGTTATACTTACGCAGCATTTCATCTGACGAAGCAGTCACAGTCGGGTCATAATGACCCATTCCCCGGTAATCCATCAGCACTTCCACTCTCTGAACTACTTCATACGCGTAAGTTTACACAATCTTAACCGTAAAATGCGAATAAACATATGACAGTAAACAATCACAACCTCCATCGCAACAAGAACAAAGCAAACATGCGCGTAACAGCTGTTTAAAAAACAAATATCCGATTAATATCTCGAACCACTTTGTACGAAGTCATAAAAATACTAGGAGCACGTAACTTTGTAATTAGCTCAATTAAAAGACGCAACACCGACATTAAATTCTGTTTCAAAAGCACCTGAAAACTATGCACGAAAATAGTACGTCGCTTAATAACGTCCCATAATTCGTCTTCGCAATCGGCGGGAAATGCGAAAATGTGAAGTACACAAACACACCCTCCATAAAGCTAAGGCGTCTTAAGATATGACGCCATAGTCTGGTAGGAATTTACTGACGTTTCGGAGGAACATGCTACCTCGCTTGCGAAACCATCTCCTTTCAGTCAGTCCACGCATATTAACATAACTTTTCCATGCAGCCTATTTCGGTAGCACATTCCTCCAAATGTTCGTAAATTTCTACCAGACTGCCAGGAGTCACATCATGGAAGTCAGTATTATATTCACCGCTGTTAGAACTCTACACCTCACTTGTCTCTTCTAAGTGTGTAACGTTATGAAATATAGCCTGCAGCACTCCCAAAATCTTGATTGCTTTTCATTAAATAAATGTTTAAAGTTTACAGTATGGCACAATAGTATTTACTAAGATATTTATAAGTTCAGCCAGATGTTACAGGCGCACTCTTACAAATGGGCACTTCTCATATGCAAGAAGCATGGCAAATAAAATAAAAACAATAATTTAAATAATTAAGCCCTCCATAGCCAATGGGAAACTGTTAATGAAACATTATTTTTAATTACTATGCACAAAATGCCTATCCCAGTGGCTGTGCAGTCTAAAATGTGGGCAACCAGCTGCCCACTTGCTGGGACTGTGGGCTCAAATCCCATCTGAGACATGGATTTCTGCCTCTTGTGAGTGTTGTGTATTGTCAAGTAGAGGTCTCTGCCTCTGCCTGATCACTCATCCAGAGGAGTCCTACTGAGTCTGGTATGTCTGAGCATGATCATGAAGCCTTGATAATCAGGCGGCCATGGCCCACTGGGGGCTGTTGTGCCATGGAAAAAAAAAAGTGCACAGAATTCATACCTACATCTGATGCACACAGAACATTGTCTTACAAGTACCATTTCTCTATGTCATAGTATCTTGTAGCCATCTGGAATTTGAATGTTAAACTATGTTGCAAAATACATTATAAAAATAAATTTGCAAACTGCAAAGCACAATCAGCCAAGTTTATTTGTAGTAAAAAAAAAAGGCTGCAACAGCAGGAATTTTAATAAAACACCTACAGAATCATGATTCTGATAATGAATCTTCAGTTTCATAACACAGGTTACAAAACTCCGTGGCCTTAGTCCGCACGCGAACTATACCAACAGAGCGGCCGCCGCCGGTCGGCGAAGTTAGTGCCAACTTTTGCGGATAGAGGGGTGTCACGCGGTCAGCGCAAC
>Ga0123354_10002808_pt1 | contig 23472 bp, 28 predicted proteins | sample TergutLab28metaG_2_FD_97872 | JGI IMG/M metagenome (GOLD analysis project Ga0123354, IMG submission 97872) | Labiotermes labralis P4 segment gut microbial communities from Petit-Saut dam, French Guiana - Lab288 P4 | ecosystem: Host-associated > Arthropoda: Insects > Digestive system > Gut ... | reverse complement strand
TGGGCTGGGCATGTGGGGCGTATGGGTGAGGAGAGGGGGGTGTATAGGGTCTTGGTGGGGAAGCCAGAGGGAAAGAGACCACTGGGGAGGCCTAGGCGTAGATGGGTGGATAATATTAGGATGTATCTCCAGGAGGTAGGATGTGGGTATATGGACTGGATTGGGAGGGCCCAGGATAGAGATAGGTGGCGGACGCTTGTGAGTGCGGTAATGAACCTTCAGGTTCCGTGAAATGCGGGAAATTTCTTGACTAGCTGCAAACCAGTTAGCTTCTCAAGAAGGACTCTGCACCATGGAGTAAGTAAGTAAGTAAGTTAATTAACACATACATCATACAGAAAAAACAATGCAACAGGTCTCTTACTGCGACTGAGAATTAGCTCACATTACCAATGTGTAACAACCTCTATGCAACAGATAGAGCCTAGGTAACTCAGTGAGTCACTCAAGTTCCATATAAGAATATTTCTGACAGGAACTGCCCAACAACATTGCCCAGATAAGGTAAGGATCCTGCATGACACTTGGAAGCCTGAAATTTTAAATGATACATAAAAAATAAATTGTCACCTCACAGACAACACAGTCCACATTACCACTGCCAAATAGCACACGATGCCTGGAAAAATAATCACAATTTTTTTTAATACAAAACACATTGCCACACTATGTGTAGACCATTTAATATTAAAGTATGTAGTATACACAGTGACCACTGCACTCAAATGGGTAAGATTGGATCTTGGAGTAATCAGATACAAGCAGTGCCAACAAGGAGGGGTGAAGGGGGGGAAGCTGGTGTAAATAACTGGAGCCCAATCATGGTGCATATGATTTTGTTTCTCAGTAGTATCATTACTTGTGAATTGTACAAATTAACCCTTTCAAACCAAGCCCATGTCTCTCCACAACTAACAGTCAGTCACTCTGAATTTGAGGAAAGATTTTTGGCTGGTCTGCCCTTGCTGCAGGGCCCAAACCCACTCTCGGCAGCCCTGGGCATAAAGACATCACATAGAATTGACCTCAACACCAAGTCCGATGAAGGACTTCGTAAAACATACTTTACTTACATAGTCTGGGTTCTATACAAACATGAATCTTGTTAATGAAATGAAAACTAATTAATTCTTATCACCCCCTGCACGATGGAATCATTTCAGTATTCTGTTAATTTGATCAAAAGTTATTTCAGTGAAGCTTTATCTACCATTAGGCATACTAAACATCACAAGAGTTGAAGGTGAAGGAAAAGACTAGGTAATTAAACAACTTACAGGAACTCCTGACAACAATTAAGCAAAATCATCATAATGTCCAATGAAGCCAGAGTGTGATACCACAATCTCACAACATCCCAAATCCACTTCTTTGTTTGACACAACCCCCACCCCCATTTGATTTTGAATATTTCAACAAATAAAAAGGTTACAATGAAACTGGCACACATGTATACAACGTTGAAGTTTCCCTGTAACAATGATTAACAATCACCAACACCACACACAGCTTCAATACTAGCAAGTGTTAAAAATAACTAAAATCGTACGTGACCTGTAGTGCAAAGACATGGCTCAGGTTCCACTCCTAAGAGGGAGAATTTTCAAAGCACTAATGAGACATGACATTCCACAGCAGCAACAAATACCCTGTACACTGGCCTTGTTACTTACCTTTGATAATCTTATCAGTTGTTTCATCCCAGTCAAGCCCCTTCTGGTGTCTTTTCAAATGTTTAGCTGTGCCTGGTAACTCAAACACACACTGCAGCACCTCTTCAGCTGTATAAAACGGACTAGATTCTCTTCCTCCGGTACTTCTTTCTTTCATCTCAGTGAAGGTAAATAAGTGCATAAAGGACGGAAGAGTGTTCAAGTAGCCCTCCAAACGATCTGGCTGTGGTGCCTCCAGCAAAATCACGCAGTCTCGATGTCGTATTTCGTCCAATATGCAATTCGAAAGATCTAAACCAAACTCGCCAAGGATTTCAATCATTACTTCGTAATCGTGGGAACTGGGAGGTGACGCAGAGCAGGTTTCTATGCTCTGCATGCTGGACCCTTTAGGAGAATACACCGTATGCCGGTATTTAGTCCGCGCGCTCATGGTGCACCCTAGAACGTCAACGCTCCCCATCAGCACTGTGATGCACAACCTACCTTTGAAGTACACAGTGTTCGGATGATTCTGTAACAACAGGAACTGTTCTCTGCGTGGTAAATTGTAAACAGAAACACACGAGCTTGTGTCTTCCACTTTCCAATTCCCATTCACACTACAGACTTGATTTTGGGCAAAGTGTTTATTCGAACTCTGGACATGTAATTCCATTATTGTACTTTCGTATCAAATCAGCGCGTTTACAGATCCACGTAACAGACTCACAAGCATCTCACACCAAACCCCCAACCGACCAAAAACTTTACTCCCCTACTCTGTTCTCTGTACACCACGGGCCATTACCCGGTGCACAATTCACGATAGGTTCTTATTACGAATGATAGTAGTTGGTTCTCTACGTCTGCCGTGTGTGGCGTTCATATCTTTCGACCGTGGCGCTCCTATCCATGAACGGTATTAACGCAAGTATGCCACGCTTCCTATTCCTCAAACAACCCGAACCACAATCCTTTGATTTTGAAGGATGTGGGGCTGATTCCAAGCAGTATGGTGTGCTGTAGGTGTGGTTCACAAATGTCTTTGTACGTCTACAAGAGTGTTAAGGACCATTACCAATGGTAATGTTTGAGGGACATCTCTGCTACCGCATGCCGTGCTTTATTGTCACTTAGGCACGGTACTTGGTTTCAGCAGAGTAACTTGAACTTTATCACTTCTTACACAGCGATCAATCCCTTGCGTTACATACAGTCGCTCCGTTACATTTGGTTAGGTTACGTTTCGCTTTTCTTTCATTTCGTTTCCTTTACTTCGCTTAAGAAACGTTAATATTCCTTTCATTTTATTGCCCTGCGTTACGTTACGCCCACGGCTCCTCACGCCATTTACATGTACTTCCTCACTTCGCATTAATGCCTCACCACCCTTCCTTCTAGACCTTAACATGCATATCATATCCCCCACCGCCCAAATAACAGCTTACTTCAGGCCACATCATCGCTTGCGTCGTCTACTTCAACACGGATTAGGAGTTTCTCCCACTCGTTCTGATATGCGCGCCACAAGCGGATAAAATATCGAACCTCTACTACCATTCGTAATGCGTTCTTTCACGATGTCCTATTGTGCATTAGCAGCAGAAATCCGTGGCCAGAGCGATGTTGCCACAGCAATCTATATTTTCTTAGACGTTATTATACCTCAACTGGTGAAATAGAAAAGATCATTAAATCCCTAAAAACCTATTAAATTCCTAAAAATTACTGCTCTTTTAATCATTTACCCTTTAACATATATTTGTAACAAGTCTCTACCCTCGGGAGTTTTCCCCGATAGATTAAAATTTTCTATTATAAAACCAATATACATATGGAGATAAATTTATCACCTCCAATTATAGACCCATATCTTTACTAACTTCTTTCTCCGAGGTCTTTGAGAAGCTTATTTATGATAGGCTACTCACAAACATGTGCATGAATGACGACTTGTAGATGGGCAATTTGGCTTCAGATCCAACATGTCAAATGAAATTGCATTGTACTTACTTACTTCACGGAGCAGAGTCCTTCTTGAAAAGCTATCCGATTTTCAACTAGTCAAGAAATTCCCCTCATTTTATAGAACCCGATGGTTCGTTACCGCCGTCACAAGTGCCCGCCACCTGTTCCTATCCGATCCACTCAACACCCCCACATCCCACCTCCCGAAGGTCCACTTTAATATTATCCTCCCATCTACTCCCGGGTCTGCCAAGTGGTCTGTTTCCCCATCAAAACCCTGTATACACATCTCTCCCCCATACGTGCTACATGTCCTGCCCATCTCATTCTTCTCGATTTATCACCCGAACAATATTGGGTGAGGAGAACACATTATTCAGCTTGACATTATGTAGTTTTCTCGACTCCCCTGTTACATCGTCCATCTTAGGCCCAAATATTCAACTGAACACCCTATTCTCAAACACCCTCTGCCTATGTTCCTCCCTCACTGTGAGCGGCCAAGTTTCACACCCATACAAAACAACAGGCAAAAATATTTTTCACTATATCTTAATCTTTAAATTTTTGGATAGCAAGCTGGAAGGCAAAAGATTTTGCACCAAATGTAGCCAGCATTCCCTGACCGCAATCTACTCATAATTTCTTCCTGAATAGAATTTTAATTTGTTATGGTTGTTCCCAAATATTTGCACTCTTCAATGCTTTCAAAGGAACTATTATCAGTCCTTATACTGTCACTTTGCCCTGCATCCTGATCTCAAGTGCTGACCATGTGCTTAGTCTTATCCTCAGCATTTACTTCTAGTTCAGTGTCCATATTAGCAACTACTAAAGCTTCTGCATTTTTTTTAATAGTACGTGCACTTCCTCCCAATATATTAACATCATCAGCATAAACCATGAGCTGATGTGTACCATTTAATTTCAAGCCATCCTGGTTTACCTGAGCCCTCCTAATGGTGTACTCTACAGCAAAGTTGAAAAGCAATGGCAATAAACACCTCCTTCTTTCAAACCATTCGTAACAGGAAACATGTCAGACACATGCTTTCCTACCTGTACTCTGTTATAGGTTTCTTTCAGATACATTTTAATTAACCTTGCCAGTTTTATGGGGACACAAAACTAAATAAGAAAATTATACAGGACCTCACTCCTAACTGAAGCATGAGCTTTCTTGAAGTCTATAAACAGCTGATGTAATGCTTCATTGTATTCCCATTTTTTCTCAAGTATTTGACAAATATGAAATATATGATCAGTAGATGACCTGTTGCATAAAAACCCACATTGATGATCCCCAATAATTTCCACTGCATATGGAATAACCCTTGAGAGCATGATGTTGGAAAAAATTTTATACATATTTGGCAAAAGTGATATACCACTATAATTATATGCAGCCTGTTTTATTGCCCTTCTTATAGATAGGTACAATGATCGACTCCTTCCATTCCTCAGGCAGTTTCTCTTTATTTTAAATAGAAATAACAAGTTTCTGAATTTCAGAGTGAATTGTTTTAGTCCCTGCCATAAACAATTCTGCTTGGATTTGATCAAGACTGGTGATTTGACTTTTTAGCTTTTCAATAGCCAACTTAACCTCAAAGGCACTTGGCTCAGGCACTAGTGGTTCTACCGTGTGTAATTCTGTCTTCCTATCATCATTAACCCCAAGTATATTCAATAGCAGAGAGAAATGGTTCCTCCACCTAGTCAAAATACTGTGGGAATCTGTAACCAAATCACCCTTCTCATCCTTTACTATATTAGTTCTATATTGGTAACCCTTCTTAAAATCAATGATGCCCTTATAAAAGTCCCTAATATTTTTTTTTATCTTTCTACTTGTTTCAAGGTCCTCAATTTTACCTTTCAGATATTTCTTCTTTTTGTTCCTGAAATTTTCACTAGCTACACATCTTACATTGTTTAGATTATCTACATTACTACTGCATTTTACCGTTTCCTTTGATCTAAAAAACCTAAACATTCATCAACAAACCATGGTTTATGCTGCTTCAATTCATACAGACCTAGACTCTCTTAAGCCAAGGTATTGATATTCTCTATAATGTTCTCCCAAGCTCTATTTATGTCCTCACTATAACTTAAGTTCTCCAGCTCTGCAGACCTGTTGGAGATCTCAATCTGACACTGTTTCTTAACCTCCAGCTCATTGAGCTTCCTGAGATTAAATCTTTCTCCATTAAACTTCTGTGCTGCTTCTCTACTTAATGCCAATCTTTCCCTAACTTCTGCAACCACCAGATAGTGATCAGTATCACAGTCATTTCCCCTGAAAGATCATACATCAAGTAAACTTGAATGCCATCTCCTGTCTATCAATGTGGTTGTGAGTCTTCCCATTGTTAGAGGTACAGGTGTACTTACGAATGTTTAAGTGGGGGAACATCATGTTCGCAGAAACCAGAGGCAAATTTTACTTTTATAACACCATTATCATTACTATCCTGATGTACACGCTCATCCCCAATTGTCAGATTGAAAATATTCTCTCTCTCTGCACTTTTGCATTAAAATCTCCTAATCGGATTTTCATACAGTACTTAGGAAAACGATAAAAACCTGCTCTAATTCCTCAAGAAAACTGTCTTTTGAATCAACACTTTTCTCCTCATTTGGGGCATGCATATTCAGAACAATGATATTACACCAGCGACCTCTCAGAACTATATATGACATTCTATCACTAACAAATTCTACTCTCTTAACTCCTGGTATTATTCTGTGGTGTATAAAAAATCCTGCTTCCAACAGATGATTTTCATTTCCTTTTCCATAAAAAAATTTATAATCCCCTGCTCCTACTGTGCCCTCTTTGTCCCACCTAACCTTATGCACACCCACTAAATCTAATTTATATCTTGCTAATTCCCTGGCTGCTGCTGTAAGCCTGCCCTATAGAGGCTTCTAACACTTCACATACCAAATCTCATGTCCCTTTTTCGTTGCTTAGGTTGCACCAAACTATCAGTCCAGGCCCGAAGCTTACTCTTTGTTTCGTAACACATTACACTTTTACAGTGAGGAGTTGTTAGCACCCTCAGCCAACCCCCAAGCTGGAGGACCACCTCTTGTTGGTTGTCTGCGACTGCTTATTCAATATATTCACAGTCACCCTCCATATTGGAGGCCGTTCCTCCATCTGCAACCTGAGGAAGTGCCATGCCATGGTGAAAGGGACCCACTTACCATGGTAATAGCATCATACAAATTAATAAATGAAGTTATAGTTGCAATCAGTAACAAAATGTCAGTGGGAGTATATTTTATGACCTAAAGGGCTTTTCACTGTATAAACCATAGAGTACTACTAGATAAATTAGAATCGTATGGGATTGTTGGGAAAATTCATTTGTTGATAAAATCATATCTCTGTAAGAGATTTCAAACAGTACTTATTGATAATACAGTTTCTCAGGATAAGGTCTCATACTCCAACTGCAAAGAGGTTAAAAGTTGGGTTCCACAAGGCTTGATTCTTGGCCCTTTGCCTTTTCTTCTTTATATCAATGATTCTTCCAAGATAGCAATTACGGTTGCTAATATCATCTTGTTTGCAAACAATACAAGTATAATAGTAACAAACAAACTCTAATAATACATATCTTAAAATAGTAATGAATGAAATATTTGTGGATATGAATTGTTTAATACTAACCTATTACCTTTAAACCTTAGTAAAACTCATTGCTAGAATTCAGTACAATAAATTTTAACGATAACATTAATGTTTGCTATAATAACCATCACATCTCTAACACAACTCACACAAAGTTTTTAGGGTTAATGATAGATGAAACCTTATCCTGGAAATACTATGTTGATCAAACAACGTCAAAGTTGAATTCAGCTTGTTTTGCAATAAGATCAGTTAACTCTCTATTGTCCCAAGAGACTTAAAGAATGATATATGTTTCTTACATATATTCCATTATAACTTACGGTATAATTTTTTGAGGCAATTCAACGTCTAGCATTAAAATATTCAGAATTAAAAAAAAAAAAATTATTAGACTCAAAACAAATTCAAGATGAAGGGATTCCTGGAGAGGTCTATTTAAAAAGATGAAAATACTACCTTTATGTTCACAGTACATATACACTATTTCATAATACATTGTGAATAACACCATCTATACACATCAAATAAGGAAATTCAAACCTTAATACTAGATTAAATCTTTATGTGCATCATCCCCGTTGTGTGATATACAATTAGTATGGCATGTAGCATGTAGTATAGCCTACTCTAGGTCGTGATACAACCTGATGATGGCCCAAGAATAAGGCCGAAACATGTTGTTGTAAACCTTGCAATAATCAACCAATAAAATAGTTGTGTTTGACGGTAAGTGCCATGCACATATACTGCCATACTAACTAGATAAAATACTAGTCTTCATACACCCGTCTCTAATTTGTCTAAATTTCATAAGGGGGCTTATTACTCTGGTATAATGATTTTCAATCACTCCCACCACACATGAATTTTTTAATTAATGATTTGGAAGTTTCTGTATTACCCTAACAAGGTTTCTTACATCCAATTCATTTTATATCTTGGATAAATTCTTGAATTAAAATAGGGTAACTACAAATGTGTTTCAATATCCTTCTCCTTGCAGTATTTATCATGTGAGATAGAGAAGAAATCAAGATCTTCATGAACAAAAACACACAACCCTTCATTTTGAACTTGTGTCTACAAAATTTATGTACTAATTTAAATTTGTCTATGGGTAGATTATCTATTTCATAATCTTTCAAGTGATGTTCAGTTAAGCACATTATGTTCGGACAGATAGGAAAAAGGGAGTATGATAACTTGTCCACTTTTGATTTTAATTCTCTAATATTTTGACAGAATATTTTGAAAAGGTTTTTACTATTGGTTAGCTTTATCGTGTGTGTATCATTTTTCAAGTTATATACCTTGTTCACCATAAAAAATCATTGCCCCTTATACTTGGGGGATTTCTTCTTGTTTCTAGTAGAAGTTCTACGAGTCTCTACTGTCTTATCTACACTTCGAGTCTGGGTATTGTTTGTAATATCCTGTGTTTGCTCAAGAATCACAGTTTCATCTTTATTGACGCCTTTTTTTTCGCCATCACATTCTAGTTCCTGTGATACAATCACCTTACTGTTGTTTTACCTAAACTTCTCTTCATCATTCTTGTCACCATTATTATCTCTTGTTGACTCATCTTCATCCACATTGAACCTTTCTTCACTATTCCTACCATTACTAATGTCCTTGTTTCCTTGGTTAGAGTTCCTACCATCAACTACACTCTCATTTCCTTGGACCCCATACTTTTTACTCATTAGTGTGCTTTGCTTTAGCTTATTACCTAGTATTGAGTATATTGCTTGAGTTATTTTATTTGAGAACAGCAATTTGCCCAACTTATTAAAATGTAGGCCATGTTGTGCATGATATTTTCTGTCTATGTCTATTAGGGCTACTTGCTTATGTTCTTTAGTAATTTCCATCAATTTTTTTTTAAAGGACCTTATTCCCTTATCTTCTTGCGAGTAATATGATAAATCATAATGGATTGGCACATTTGCTAGTACAATATTAGTGTGATTGTCTTAATGAACTCCATGATATAATAAAAATTGATTCACCCTTATCAGTATTAAAGTCATTTGAGCTGCCACAGATGAGGATTATATCTCTTTGGGTTAGGCTTCCTAAAACACTATTTGCTGATTCAAGAAGGATATTTAGCTCACAAACTGGCTTATCCACACAATATATGCCAAATATATAACTTAGTGAAAGTTCCACATTTTCCCTAATTCCTTTAAGGAAACTGTCACCATTGTTATTTTATGTTGTCTTAACTTATTTTTTGTTACACTAGTCATATAAGTCACTATACTCGATATTGTTTCCATGCTTTTGTTTCCTATTTTGCAACTGAGTTGGAATATGGTACATTTGAAAATCCTGCCTGTTTTCTTTTTTTGTTCTTTGAGTCCTTCCCCTACTCTGGTGCTGCAATTTTATTTGGTGATCATGGTTCGGAATATCAGAAGTGTTATTTTCTTCTTGAATCTTCATTGTAATATCATTTGCTTGCATGTCTTGTAGGTTATTTAGTTGCTCATGGTGGTTACCTGTAGAGAGAGGATATGTATTATTCGCCGCAGTGAGATTCTTTTACAAAAAGCCTTTCCTGCGGCACTTTGCTGTTATTACTGTCCATTTATTATTTCCTAGTCTATTTGAATGCACTTTTGCACTCGTATCTCTAGATGAATTAATCGCTGCACTGGTCCTATCACCATGAGAGAAGTCTTCGTCACTTTCCTTTTGTTGAAGTTTTATAATTAATTTTGTTGATTCTAATTCTTCTAATGCACCATGAGTTGATTCTCCACTAACACACAATGGAATGTATATGCACATATGTATGCATGTATGATTTTGGTTTTTGTGTTAAACTTGAATTTTTAGGCTTTACAACATTTAATAAAATTGTTAACTTAGATTATTAAAGCTGGTGTTTTATTCCCTTGTGTACTACTACCTCATTTTCTGAAAAAAAAATGAAGTACACTGAATTTTTATATTTGCATACTATTGTTTGCAACAATATTGTAGTTATGTACATTTTTTAATGCTTTTTATTCGATGGGTGCTATTTTCCTACTCATTTAAACAGCTTCACCTGATCATGACCTTATTCATCGAAACATTCTGCAAAAGCATACTTTTAATAAAAGAAGTTTTTTTTTTAATATATATTTGAATCTACGGATCATTTATTCAGTTGCCTGAAACAATATCAACACAGCTTAGATTTGATCAGTGGTTTCGAGCATCTAGTGAATAAGCCTAGTACCGGTGCGTAGCTCTGTCATTTTTTACACACAATAAATCTTTTCTCATTTCTGTATCTTTTGCTATGACGGACAACCTTTTCCCGAATGACGTCCTACAATTCCATGTCGCTTTCTGTGCAGTGGTTCCAGATAAAGGGAACCACCAAAATAAACAAAATCGGTCATTACATGAGCCAAGGCGCTGTATTGCGGAAACGCTTTTGCACTGTTTCTGAAACCACGGATAACAGGCACAGATTATGTAGTGTAGCATTGGTAAGCGTGTTGGTCACATTGTTCATCTACCGACGCGTGAAAATAGTACCGGATGTTAATTCTCCATAGAACTAGTGTTATTGAAATTGTTTATTATTAGATAGAGATTTGCTTTCAGAGGCTGTATTAAGTGTGTTATAATGGTAGTGTTTCATAGTTAACTTTTCTGAGCTTATAGTGGAGAATATTTATTAAAATATTGCATAGAGCGGAGCGGAACGATACCATACATGTTTTACAACCTACGCCATTGGTGGAGTAGGGCTTTTGTTGGGTGATATTGGCGATTGATGATTGGAATTGTAAGGGGTGAAAAACAACCAAGGCAGAGGATTACAGTGAAAATACGCAACATGAAGAGGAGTTCAGACCGAGACACGCCTCCACGAAGCAAGCGATCTCGCTCTAGTATTGGACGGTACGATGATAGTTCCGATGAAAGAATTACTCCTGAGAGGATTCGACGACGAAGTCGAGGTAGATCGCCAAGCCCAAGGGGTCGATACCCGTCTGAGAGTTCCCACAGAGACGACTATGGACGTTCGAGGGAGGTGTCTGAGAGGTCGTATCCAAGTTACAAAGTGTTATGTGTAAGTGCTTTACATCCCAAAGCCAGCGATGAGGTTATCAAAGATACATTGTACAGGGAATATAAAAAGTTCGGAGACCTAAGTGTTAGAATTTCCCATGACCTTGATGAGAGGGTTGCATATGTTTGTTTCAGAAATTCAGAGGATGCTCGTGATGCAAAACACAACAAACCTAGAATAATCTTGTTTGATAAAGTTGCTTTGGTTGAAGCTGTATATGAAAGTAGTAGGAGTTCTAGTGATTTATATCGCAGGGGTCCTAGCAGGCCAAGGAGTATAAGTCCGGATTATGATAGATACTACCATCAACGCTCGAGGTCACCTGGCCCAGAGAGACATAGACCAAGTGAGAGTCGTTATGAACGTTCATATGGACCTCCTCCAGGTCTTCCTCACCGTGAGTTTCGTAGGGAAGGTCCACCACCGCCACATCATGAGTTCATGAGGGCTCCTGTCCATCATGGTCCACCTCATGTACCCCCAGGACCTCCTCATCACTATGGCCCCCCACGACATATAGTTCCAGGGGGCTTCAAACCCCATCCCCACTTTGAAAAGTTTGATAATAAGAAAGATAAATTCCCAAATTACCTACACCATGTTCCACCAGAAGATGATCCATTGGCAACAAGGACATTGTTTGCCGGTAATTTGGAAATAAATATTTCAGAAGAAGAGCTGCGTAGGATCTTTGGCCGTTATGGTATAGTAGAAGACATTGATATTAAGCGCCCACCACCAGGAACAGGAAATGCATATGCTTTTGTAAGATTTCAAAATTTGGACATGGCTCATCGGTCAAAAGTTGAACTTTCAGGCCAGTATATTGGTAAATTTCAGTGCAAAATTGGGTATGGGAAAGCAACACCCACTACAAGAATTTGGATTGGTGGGCTGGGACCATGGACATCAATATCCCAGTTAGAAAGAGAATTTGATAGATTTGGTGCTATAAAGAAAATTGACTATGTGAAAGGAGATAGCTGTGCATATATCCTGTATGATTCTATTGATGCTGCACAGGCTGCAGTTAAAGAAATGCGTGGGTTCCCACTTGGAGGTCCAGAACATAGGCTTCGTGCAGACTTTGCAGATGTACTGCCAGGTGGATTTAGTGGTTTCAAGCCACGGCCTTTTCCAGAAGATATGGCAGCAGCTGGAGATTTTAGGGTTAGAGTGCCAGGCAGAGATGATTTTGCTTATGAGCCTGGATATGAGCCATGGACGGAGGGGGAATTTTCATATGGTCCACCACGAGGTGGTTTCCGAGGCCGTGGAGGTGCCATACCGTGGCATGATCGTAGAGGTGGTGGGCGAGGAGGGTATCGTGGTGGTGGGTACCCTGGGGATGCTTACATGAGGGAGGAACCAGAGTGGGTGGCCAGGAGGCCTCCTCCAGAACTGGAGTATGAGATTCCACGCCCTCCAAGAAGATCTGGTTCTGGAGAGCCTGGCGTGGAGAGATCCAGGTCACGTTCACCCCACAGGCACTCTGTTGAAAGTGATTCTGGTTCAGATGGGCGACGTAATGGAATGCTGGGTTCTGCACGCACTCTGCCAGAACTGGCACGAAAGTGTGCAGCAGCCTGGCAGGGTGCCCTGATTCTGAAAAATTCTCTTTTCCCAGCAAAGTTCCATCTGACAGATGGTGATACAGACATTGTGGAAGGGCTTATGAAGGATGATGAAGGCAAACATCACCTCCGTATCACGCAGAGACTGCGACTTGACCAACCAAAGCTGGAAGATGTGTCAAAACGTATTTCTTCTTCCAGTTCTCATGCAATATTCCTTGGGTTGTCAGGATCAACAGCATCAGTTTCCAATGAGGATGCTTCTGTTCAGACACGCCCTCTTAGGAATTTGGTGTCATATCTGAAGCAGAAGGAAGCAGCTGGTGTTATATCCCTCGTGAATAAGGATACTGAGGCTACTGGTGTTCTTTATGCATTTCCGCCATGCTCTTTTTCTACAGACCTTTTGAAGCGAACTGCCCCCAATCTCTCTGAGGAAGGCTTGAAGGAAGATCATTTGGTTATTGTAGTAGTGCGTGGGGGGAGTGCCTAAACATATTGAGACACACTCCAGCTTAATACAACTTATCTGTTAGTATTTATGGAAAATCATGATTCTGTAGCTAAGCCTCATTTAAGCATTGTAGATGTAGATGTAGGGCATGATCGTGCTTTTTATGCATTAACATGGCAGATAATGTTTTCATGTGTCCTGCAAGTGGAAAATTTTGTATTGCAGCATTGATGAATGCAGTAGTATAAGCAGATGTGTTCATGCAGACAATGGTGTTAAGACAGTTTAAAAGTTGCTTCTTTCTCTTGTTCTTTGTTTCCTTACTTGCATTACATATGCAAATACTTGTAATAGTTTGATTTATGCATTGACAAATTCAGTGTTTTTATATGATGATAATAATAGTGATTGTGACAAGTTTACTTTGCTACGAAGACCGAGAAGTGTGTGTATGGTGATGTGAAGTTGGTCACACATTTATAGAGTGTTCTTAATTGATCATACATGACTTGAAACAATTTAAAGTACTTGTTTTACTAGTAGTAGTTTTGCTCTACTAGTAATCTGCAGTTTCTTGATCCCACGTTTTATCACTGCACTTTTGAATTAAGACTTGGTAGTATATTCATTATGGTTCAAAAATTGTTTAAAAATCTGCAAGAAATGCTGTGGTGACATGCTGGTTCAAGTTATGTTATGGTTGGTAGATGTAAGGTGTCCCCCACTGCACAGCCCATGGACTCGCTTGGAGACTGTGTTGTGAGTGATGTGATGTGTCTGTGTGAAGACTGAGAATTGGATGGACAGTGATTCAGTAGCGAGTGAAAGTGCAGTGGGTTGGGACAGTTAGTTGTGTTTGTGTAAGTGTTGTAAAAGCAAGTTTTGTAAGTGCACAGTGTATTAGTGTTGTGTTCATGCCATGTCCTGGAGGGTTAAAGATTTTTTGTATGACAGTGTTCATTATGTTTCTTTCAGTTCATTATTCTTTAACCCAGGACATTTGTGTGTGGTGTGTGTGAATTGTGTTAAATAGAGAAGTTCTTGCAGACAACTTGCAATCTAATTATTTACCCCAGTGCCACATTGTTATGTGATGGGAAGTTACAGAATGTGTATTCAAGAAAATTGTGTGTTTCTGAACTAACATTTTGGATCATATCGTAATTGTGTGTGTAAATGTTGCCGACCAGTGAGTGCAGTAACACTGAATCCAAAATGTTACAACACCTGTCATGTGGGTTTGTTTGTAAAACTTGCACACTACAAAGTGGAAGAGTTAGTATATTCAGTTATGTTTGGCAGTATAACACTTCCTGAAAATCATGTTGTGGAAACAAAAAGTTACCCAGTTTTCAAAATTCAGTTCCAGTGCTAATATGAATTCATGAGCATGGAGCGGGACATGCTTCCCATTATGAACAGAAGAGAACACAGATGATGTTCTGATGGTTTTTGTGTTACTCAAGAAGCATCACATGTCATGGTGGCTGTCATTGAAATGGCTGCTAACAGGATGGGCACAGCCACCTTAATGGGGAACAGATTGACTGGCACTTGAAGCTTGGAGGTGTGATTGTTTCTGTTTAGTGGTAGTTCATAATTATCTTTCAATTATTTCTTGCCACCGGGCTGTGATTGGATTGTATCTACTGAGCTGTAGTTTAAGACAGTTGTAGACTTATCTATAAGAGTAAGGTCTGGAAGTGGGCGTAACCTTGCCTTTTACAATACAGGTATTTGTGTTAATTTAGGCAGTGGTTTTTAATGCAAAGGGAAGAACAGAAATGGAAGCAGTTTCAAACCATAATTAAAAAGACTGTTTGGATCTAAGAACTAAATGGGATGGAAAAAATCACAAACTGGAAACATCTATTTATACTGTCCACTTTGTATGTGGACTCAAGGTTCGATGGGTGATGTATGTAGAAGGCATAAGTGAAATACGTGTGAGTGATGTTTTAGTGGGGAAGTATGAAAGGCAGACAGAACACAAGCATGCAGCTGGGAGAACCGTGTTAAAGTGTGATGTGTTTCACTGTGAAATATAACAATGTATGGGTGGGCTAGTTGTGCCATTAGGTTGGCTGTGCCCTCATAAACAACAGGATCTTTAGCAGTGAGCGGGAAGAAAGTGCCTCAGTGATGAATGATTGTGTAGCAGTTTCCCAAAGGTAAGTTTACAGTACCTGGTGAGGCAGAGTTATGGCTCCAGCAATGCTAATTTTGGTGGCTAGATCAGTTAAATAAATTTCAGTTTTGTGGCTCACCTTGATAACAGTATTAGTGGTCATTTGGTATAACAATTTGGAGTTATTGGGATTTATTGTGTTGTGGGTGTGTTTCACCGTGAGCTCACAAGCTTGCTTTATCATCAGGCAGTAAAGAAGAAAACCTACTTGTCATCACACAGTGGTCGTCAGTGTTCTAACTGAGCAAATGGAACAAGTTGCTTGAAATAAATTGGTAACATGCAGTACTTAAATTGGTGTTCAGGTGTTAGTCATTGTGAATAAAAATGTATTAAGGGACAGTATTTTGGTTATTGAAACTTTTGACTATTGTGTTAGATTTCTGATTTAACTAGATCTGGATGACCCAGTGACCTATTTTTTCTTGAACACTCCGAACCTGGAAATGGGCTTCAGACTGATGATGGCACAAAGGAAACGGTGTAAATATACCTGCTGCACATCTCAGGTGGATTGAATGCAGACCTTGAAACAAACATGGTACTGTACTGTCCTCATGCGTATCTGTTGACAGACTACCCGTCTTTCCTGTATTTTGCCACTCTGTGGGATGTTCAAAACTGCCTATTTCCAAGAACAAAGTGCTCAAGCGTGAAGCTGAGAGAGTGACCTCTTGCCTGTTCTGAAGCCATGTTTAGGAGTGATGGCAGTGGAGGCCTCAACCTTTTCTGCTTATTGCATTTGTCACAAGCACATTCTGGCTCATACCAGTAAGCTCTAAATGCTTGTTATAGCAAAGGACATTATTGCCAACCTACCTCTGAATAGAATTGTTTGTGGTTGGGAGGAGGGGGGGGGGTTGTTGCATATTTTAAAAGCTTGCTGGAGTGTATGTGTTCATGGAATTTATGTGGTGTCTGATGCTCTGAGGAGGTAGCTTTCAGTGGATGAGTGAGATCATCTGATGGAATCATACAAGATGGAGGACTGAAGTAGCAAGAATTGTCTAATGGCAAGTCCAAACATCAGATCACTCCCCTTTCACATCTATATCGGATAGAGTACTTCCTTACCACTAAAATAAACAGCCAGTTATTCTAACATATTATCTGTTTTATCTTTACCGTTGGTTATTTTTTCAAGAAACTGGTTCCAGCACAGTAAAATCTTTGCTACAAGAAATCTGAATTTGTACAGTGGTGAACATTTTAGTATTGTATTAATCCTTAATGGAAGCTCTTATTTTACAATGTTCCACTGGCTGAAAAGCATTAATGTGGACCACCTGAAGATAGAAATGTGCTCTGTGATCCCGCATATATATATATATATATATATATATATATATGCAATAGTAATGGCTGTTATAATGCTATGGAAATATGCTGGTAGAGTTTATTCAATAATTCAAATGGTTCCAAATATTATCATACCTTATGTGAAATGTCATAAATACCATGCATCACACTATGTATCATTATATGTTAAAACCAGCTTTTAATGCAGATGCCAAAACGCATCAGAGTGAAAATTATTATGTGATTGAATACACACAATACAGTGCACAACAAGTAGGTTTAAATAAACAGTGCAGTGATTTGAGTTTAAATTTTTGTAATGTGTTTTTTACTTTGAAGTGGATGATGACTGGCAAAGCAGCCATATCCCAGGCAGAGAGAACAGGTTACTATTCTGCTTGTTTTAAAATCTCTGGGGGAAACATTTCATATGTATGCCACTTCACTGTTGCCAAGTTACAAAAACAGATTTTTGATATGTGCATTTACATAACTTGCCTGGCACAGCCTTCCTGTTTCCTCAAGTTGATTTTCCACATGAACAGTATGCAAATGCAGATGTTTATTGCAGGTAGTATTAAATGCTTTGGCTGTTTCTGACTCCAGAGTCCAGATGCAGTCTCTACATGTGCACCTAGTGCCATGTCAACATGCGAAGGCATATGAACCCTTGATTCCCTTTTGTAGGCAGTTTTTTTAACACCAGGAACACCTTAAACTACACAGTAACTGTAATTGCTGTATGCATAGTAAAGAGAATGTAACAGATCAATGCAAATAGCAGAGCAGTTGTCTGTTGCAGAAATGTGATTCTGTCTAAAGAACACTGGTCTGGTTTTCTAATTTCAGAATTTTGCTATAGGAACAAAGGTTGGGGGGGAGTAGTGTTAGCTGCATTTTAATTTTTCTGTATAAACTAGAATTCCTGTAATCTAGCTGCTGGTACTCCAGAAACCCTGTTAGTTCAGCAGTTGTGAAAACAAGTCCTGTGACCGGCTGTTTTGCCATCTGTGACATCCAGTATGTAATACTGACTCCATGACTTGTGTTACATGGAACTTGAGCCCATGGACCTGTTGTAATAGCTCCAAAAAATCCCAAGATGAGTACACAAGTTACTGCTGACAAGAGGAAATGTGTAACATTTACAGTTCCTTACAAACTTTAAGTGTGGTTATGGCTTCATACAACATTGGATCATCATCTATCTCTGATATAAAAAATGAAATATAATACATAAAGGTGGGTGCCAGAGGGATTCATGCATTTTGACTGTGTTCAATCTTTTGTGCAGCCCTTTGCCTTATGCATGCAGCAACCCATGCTTTGAAGAAAATGTGGTACCATGCTGATAATAATGTCATTGTTGCCTGGTTTCAGGCAATGCACACACAGGTTTATAAATCTTACTGTGGTCATTGCCTCACAGTAACCGGAGACGTAAGGGTGTTTGGTGTGCATGTTTGTTTCTACCTCATGCAGAGTTGTCTGTCAGCCCCATCAGTACTCTTAGCTAATTCAATTTCAAATTGAGTAATTCTCCATCTGTTTTGCCATTGTCCAGAAGTGACTTGTAGTGGTGGTGTTTTGTGTGTAGCCAGTCCCTGGTTACTCCTCAGGCTACCTCTGTAGGTATGCCAAAGGCAGGCTGAGGTCCCACAAGTGGATGTGAGGTGTTCCTGGCTGATTGGTCAGCTTTTTCATTTCCATCAATCCCCATGTCTTCTGAGGTGGCACATTATAAGTTGTATTCTGTTATTTTTTGCCACTTTTGTCTGATTGATGGCAGGTCTAGACTTGTTTGGAATATATTTGGAAATTATCAAAGGTCTGAATGGCCATTTATTTGGCTATCAGACACAGTGTGGATATTCCTACCTGTTTTCTGTATTCTCAGTTATACAAGCCTTAAGACAGTCTACAGAAGTGGACCCCTGTCAACATGGCATGGCATATGATTGGGTTGGTGGTGGAGGAGATGGCCTGCACATGTGGAAAGTAGCTGCAAATATATTGAACAGGGGAGGGGGGGGGGGGGGAGGCATGTTGGGCAAAGTTTGAACAACAACTCACCTTAAAAGTTAACATGTTACATAATGCTGCCTCTGACTTGGACAGGTACTTTGGACTGACATAAACAGCTTAAAATGGTCATGAGGTTTGGAACTTGGAATGTGACGAGTGTGTCAGGGGCATTGAAGACAGTAGCAAGTAAGTGAGTAATGTGTATATAAGTTTTAATGGGAGTACATGAGCTCAGGTGGGACAAGAGAGGCACTGAGTATGCAGGTGAGTGTAACTTTTTTAATACAGAAAGTGAACTATCAGCAGTAAAAATGGGCAGAGTTCGTTAGTGATAAGATGTCATACGTGCTGCTAAGGGTTGCTGGTGTGATATACAGAATTTGTGTACCCCAACTAAGGATAAATGTGCTGACTTTAAAGCACAGTTTATATGAGAAATTAAGAGTAGCTATTCATTGAATTCCACAAGTACAATATGTAAATTATTGTGGGAGATTTCATTGCAAAATCAAGGAGAGAAGATAGTTTCAAACCGCCATTGAGGAATGAGAGCTTAAAGTGAACACAGTAATGATAATGTGTTTGAGTAGTAAACTTTGCCATTTTAAGAATCTAATCCTTTTGTACGTACATCAAAGCATTCCTAAACAGACTTGGACTTCTAATGTGAACCTGACAGTCCGATTGATCAGTTCTTGATAGACGGGATGTCATTCAAGCAAATTTGAAATCCAGTCTTTCTTACGAGGCAAGTGTGATACTTGTCGCTATCTGGTGGTTGCAAAATTTTGGGACAGTCTTATCAGTAAAAAACTGACCAGCACAGACATATGACATCAAGACAGTCATTCAGTCTCAAGACCCCAAAGAAAGTGCACTTTAGGGAACAGTATCAGCTTAAAATTTCAAACAAGGGTGCAGCTTTGGAGAACTTGGGTAGTAGGGATGTAATATCACTAAATTAGAGAGGCTAGGTTGATATGAACAGAGGGAGCATAAACCATGATTTGATTATGAATGCTGAAAATTTCCAGCTCAAAAGCAGGCTGAATTGCAGTGGTTACATGATCCAAGACTAATTAATGCAAACGTAATCTGAACAAGGCTGAACATTTCAGAAAGAGGGAGTATTTGTAAGGTAAAGTTAATGAACCTGAAAGAAAGAGAATGGGAATGTTGGAAGATGGTATAGTCATTAATGAATTTAAGAATGGGGACCAGCCTGGAACTAGATTTGTAAGTGATGAGAAGGGTGACCTGCTTGAAGATTCCCACAGTATTTTGTATGAGTGGAAGTAGGACTTCTGGGGTTAATGACCTGTTAGAGACACAGAAGTATATAACAGGTGAAGAAATACAAATTGTCAGGTATAGATCAAATTACAGCAGAACTGATTCAGGTAGGAAGTAAACAGTACTTTCTGAGATTGATAAACTTGCTAATATTTTGAATAGGGATAAACTTCATCAGCAGTGGAAGTACACCATTGTAGCTATTGATGAGAAGGGTGATAAAATTATCTAACTAGTGATTATCAAAAGATATCACTGTTATTAACTGACTACAACACTTGTTGAGGTTAACTCAATATGTCAAAAAAATTATTGGGGATCATTAGAGTGGATTTCATTGTGACAAGCTACCGATTATAAATTCTGCATTCTGTAAATACTTAAGGGAAAGAAACAGGAAGAGGCCAGGGCAGTACTTGTTCATGGACTTCCAGAAAACCTATGATTCAGTCAGGGAGGCTTTGTGTAATGTTTAAATGAAACCTGTAATAAATTATTTCCTACTCAGAATGGTCTGAATCAAGGGGATACTCTGTTGCCATTGCTTTTAAATTTTGAGTGCATGCAATTATGAATATTCAACAAACCAGGAGGGACTGAAACTGAATGGGACACAGAAGCATTTTTAGTTTCTAGTAAAAGGAATATTTTTTAAGTAAATGCCGAGAAAACTAAGTATATGCTCATGTTGTGAATAAAATGCAGGAAAAAATCACAATATAATTTAGGTAGTAATTCCTTTGAAAGTGATAACTAACACAAGGAAACTGCATGCATGCAGAAATCAAACGGGGAATGCCAGCTACTATTCATTCCAGAACCATGTGTCTTCCCATTTGCTAACCAAAAATATAAGGATTAAAATGTATAATTTTGCCTGTTTGAAATTTCATCTGTTACATTGAGAGAGGAACAAAGGGTGAGAGTTCAGAGTGTTCAGGAGTAGGGTGCTGGGGAAGATGCTTGGGTCTAAGAGGCAGGAGGTAACAAGAATGAAGAATTCTGTGATTTCTGCTCCTGACCAAATATTATTCAAATGATACCAAGAATGAGGTGGGTGGCACATGTGATATGTATGATGGAGAGGTGATGAGCATACATAGTTTTAGTGGGCAAACTTTAGGAAAAGAAACTACTTGAAGACCTAGACATATGTGGAAGGATTATTTTAAAATAAATCTTAAAGAAACGGGATAGTCAACCTTCAGGATCCATGAAATGTGGGGAATTCCTTGACTAGCTGAGGAACATTGGCTTCCCAAGAAGGACTCTTCTGTATGGAGTTAGTGTGTGGAAGGATGTCATACCCTGCAGAGTGGTACCTACCAAACTGCATTGTCTTGCATCCCAGAAGTCTGTAACTTGTAGTAAAAGTAGCTACCGCAAAATTTTATTAGTCCAAATCACACAGGACCAGACAGGTGCCAAATATTCTGGATTGTCAGACTACCTACACTGACCTAAATTCTCACCGGTAATTTTTGTGACTGCTCCTATACTTGGGCTGTACAACTAATCAGAAGGGTATCACATTTGGATTATCTCTTTCATCTGCGGGTTCAGGGTCATTAATGTTCTCATCTGTGTTTTCTGAGTCTTCATAGTTGAAAAACTTGGAGTGGGAGACAGGTGGTCAGGAAATACCATACCATACACTCTCTTGAACATGTCTGCGAGGTCTGTTTTCCATTGATGAAGCTTTTTTTCTGGTAAAAAGTAACACTGCCAGTCTTGGGACTCCTCCCATCAAGTGCCAGATAATCACGTTTTACATATCAGACATTGGATTAACCTTTACAGCTCATGCATCGTACCATCTAGGACGGCATTTAAATATCTCCGCGCTCCCTCAGGCTCGAACGTCCCATACACTAGGACAGCCACAGCCTCAGCCATTTAAATATTTCGCTCTCAATATATTTAAGGAGATTTCACTCATTCTTAGACCACACTAGAAGTTTTTCCAGCTTCATGCTCCAACTGATCTACCGGTTGAGAGGAAACCACATATATCCATTTTTTATATGGGGCTGTTTGTACACAGCCAGTAAGTTTGTAGTGACGAGCATGTATAGCTTATTTTTTTTTGCTCCATTCGGTTGGCTAGTGAATGACTTACTTTATCGTCTGGAGTACGTGACTACACACCATTTGGGTTATAGCGATATGGTGACAGGCTACAATAAACAACTATAGAATGGCCCCATGCGTTTTTTTTCTCACACTTCTGGCTGAGTTGCAGACTCAGTGTTGAAGAGAGAGATTTTTTCATTACCAGTAACCACTTGATCGTGCGTGAGAGTGTGTTGTTATAAAATGAGCCAGCCAAGCAAAAGGCAAAGATTCCTACAGTCCAGCGAAATAGCTGAACTGTTTCTTGACACTGATAGTGGTGATGCAACAGTATCAAGCGATGCCAGTTCAGTTGAGGGAGGTCCTGAAGGTGTGCCAGGGGTGTCACATACTCAACCTTACAGCCAAACAGCCTGTAGTCCTAAGTCCAGCAGTTCAATTTTGTCCAGTGCCTCTGACGAAGATGAAGCCGTTGAGAGTGGGCCAGGTGAACAGACTCAACAGGCAGTGACCCTACAATGGACACGCCCCTCTTGCCCTCAGAGCAGTGTAGCACACACATATAAAGGGGGCCCCAGAGGAAAGAAAGACAATGAAGCATCCCACATAAATGACAGCTCCAGTCCACTTAACGTTTTTCTTCTGTATTTTGCAGAAATTATCAATCTGTTGATAGTGGAGACTAACTGCTACTACCAAGATTACATAGACAGACTTGACGATGGACCCTGTCCTGAACCTGACGTTACTGAAGCCAAAATGTTTGTGTTTCTGGCACTGACAATACAGATGGGACATAGTGTAAGAGACAAACTGACAGACTACTGGTCAACATTGGATCAGCTATACACACCTTTCTATGGCACCATGATGAACCGGGACAGATACCTTCACATCCTTCATTACTTACATTTTACTGACAACAGTAATGAACCCAATAGGACAGATGAAAATTTTGACAGACTATGGAAGATACGAGACCTGTTTGAAATTCTAAATGACACATTTTCCAAATTTTACAACCCTTCCGAAAATCTGGCTATTGATGAAGTTATTGTTCCTTTCAAAAGGAGGGTGATTTTCAAACAGTACATACCAAAAAAAACGCAAGCGTTCCGGCATCAAAATGTTCAAACTTTGTGACTCGACTGGATACACGTATGACATGAAAGTATACCTGGGGAAGGACAGACAGCGCACAGCACAGCAC
>Ga0123354_10002806_pt1 | contig 23474 bp, 17 predicted proteins | sample TergutLab28metaG_2_FD_97872 | JGI IMG/M metagenome (GOLD analysis project Ga0123354, IMG submission 97872) | Labiotermes labralis P4 segment gut microbial communities from Petit-Saut dam, French Guiana - Lab288 P4 | ecosystem: Host-associated > Arthropoda: Insects > Digestive system > Gut ... | reverse complement strand
TTCTGGTTGACGCTGCAGTTAAAATTTGTTACATGTGTTTCTTCCCTTTAACAGTCAGCTGAAGTGTACTCTCCCATACCTGTGTGTATCTAAATCCAAACCTTGTCATACAGAAGGTGACAACTACCTTGTGATTTGTGACATATTGACTGGGAGATGTACTGACATATCATAGGAATCTGCTGCCTGCAACAAGGTGGAAGAATTTTTGTCTGAAATTTTAGTACATAGTACCAGCCCACATGCTGTCACTTCGGAGAAGATAGTTATCTTCTTAGTCACTATCATGAAGACCTAAAATCAGACTAATTACATTTCACTCTTCTGACTAACTTTTGGAATATATGTATCCAGGTTTAGTCTTAGCATCATATAGTGAGAATTAATTTGTTACATGTTTAGCTACGAATATTTTTTGAATAACCGAGGATCAAATAATCATATTTTACTTTTTAGCATCCAGCAGTGTTTTGTGATTCTGTAAGATTTCTTCTTTCCTGTATGTTTTATCAAAGTTTGTATCTAGTATAAGGAAGCATGTATGCATGACTTATGACTGGGTTCATGAGAGCTTTGCTGTTACTGCCAGCATATATTTCCAGTTGGTGCCAAATACAGGCAGAACTGTGTAGTCCTAGTTTGGACTACTTGAACATCTTATGTGTTAGCCCATATGATTTTTATTTTCAGAAGACAGCATTTGATGCCTAATGTAAAAGAAAATAAAATTAATCTGATTATTTCAATATACTTGGTGTGGATGATTTGCAGCTGTTGGTGATAAGTGATATTGGAGTTTGTGTCTTGAAGTAAAATGTGTTCATAATTGTGTTCTTTGCAGCTGATGCAGTTCCTGAAAGTTACATAACCTGTAGAGTGAAAGCAGGAATAATGAAAGAACTATCACATTTCTCAGAATTTTAATCTCATTCATTAAAATTATAAATAGAATTTTGAAAAAAAAAAAGTATGTCATTCTTTCATTATTTTGATTGTTGTTATTTGGAATTCTCATACAACTCTTTCTGTTTCTTTTTTTGTGTTTTCCAATATTTCACGACATCAAACGTCATCTCTACTAATCCATTAATGCTTCTTCGACATTCCTTTCTTGCAACTGCCTGTACCTAAAGCAGGTGACAAGAGATCGGGGGAACAGGAGATGAATGTCAAGAGGCTTAAGGAAGGACCAGGTAAGTGAACTGTTTAATGCAGGAAAAGCTAAATTACTAACTAACTAATTAAGTAAATAAGAAATTACATGGAGCACAACCATGCTGAATCTAAATATTTCCCATATAGTTAAGAGATAATATGCATTTTATGGAACCTGAGGTTCATTCTTGTGTTCACAAGATCCTACCACTTGTCCCCGTTGAATTACAGGTATTACTCTCCTTGGTCCACCCACAAATATCTCAGGTTGTGCCTTGAAATATGCTGTGACCATTTTGTTTACCATTTTATAATTACTTTTTGGTTGTTTAATACGGAATGGTATTTGCAGGTGACTTGTCACTAATGATGCTTCAGTTCACAAGGTTTGTCATATTTTAGAGGATTAGTTTTTTCTTTCTTGTGTATACAATTTAAATAAATGTAACTGTATTTGGTCCCCTGAACATTGTCCAATTAGTCACAATTATTGTTATCACACAATTCTAGTGTTCAGTAGTCTCATTCCTGCATTTGAGGTTCTTACAGCAGTGTGGTTAATGATTCAGGTTTGTGGGATGTGATTCTCTGTTTGATGAGTGGTTCCCAACATTTTGAAGGCACCATAGTTCCTCCCAACACTAAGAATCACTCACCCAGTGTCAGTTCAATGATCCATTTGTTTATATCATAACTTGGAAATCCATGTAGTGTACAGTTACAGAGTAGTTTCACTGGATAAGTCAACAGTGTATGGCATAGGATGAATGTCCAGAAACAAGCAAATGAATATGTCAGTTTAACTGAAGGAGATTTAGGATTTGTTGTATGTTTACATGCACACTGTCCTCAGCCCATGTGCTCTTGTTTACAAATATTCATATTTACCAAAATATCACTAACCTTCAATCATCCAGTAATCTGCAAATAATGATGTAGGTTTTATGACATGTGTTGTGTCATAAAGCAAAAGGTGATAGGTAACAGATTTCATGGTTGATATATTTTATGTTGCATTCAGGTTTCAGCATAGATGAAGGGGAAGATAATGAACAAGAGAGGGAGAGGGAAGAAGCTGAAGGGAATGACCACACCTCAGGTACCAATACTGGAAATCATCGTGGAGGAAGTGGAGATTTTCAGCAGCATCCCCAACATCGAGCTGGACTGGGCGGTCGAGACCGTCCTTCCTTTAATCATTATTCATCTAAGCCACAGCTTTATAATGCAAATTTACCATTCCATATGCATGGAATTAATATGTATCCTCCACCACCTCCACCACCACCACCAAACTCTCAACAGCAAGCTCAACAGCAGGGTTTACTTCAGCCTCCTCCACCACCCCCACCACCTCCACAGCACCATCCCCATCAGCATCAGTATGCATATTACACACCTCAAGGTCAATATCAGTACAGTCCTTACTGGATGATGCCTCAGTAGGTATCAGCAAGTCAGTGCAGTTGTGGGATATTGTGTCATAGGTACCTGACAGAACTGAGAGAGAAATATATTTAAGTTAATGAATGACCCAAATGTGGGCTTTATGCAAAGCAGTCTGCATTGTGTATGGCTGCCATAATGATCCTTTCCTTATTTGTTAGCATTCTGATATTTTAGATCTCATATTGTGTGGTATTGCTCAATGTTGCTGATTTTTTTTCTTCATAGTTGACAGTTATAAAACTTGACATTTAGGCTCGCTGTGTCTGTTATGTGATGCTGTTAATTAGATCTGTTGTTTTTCATTTGTGTGTGACAAGATTCCTTTGTTAGTAAAATAGATTTGCTTAATTTCATGAGCTGCCTGATCCCTATCCCTCCATTTCTGCAGCCATTGTTCGTGGTACCCTAAGTTCAAATTTTTAGAGAAGCCATGGATATTTGTTAATTAGATTTGTGAAGGAAGGAGTATGAATTTTACGAAATAGTCATTGTAACTCAGTTCCCATACAATATAAACTTCAAAATGATTTTTTATTTTATGAGAAAGCTCTCAACTTGCACTGTATGTTAGAGGCAAATAATCACTGTCTCTTTAAAAAGCTGTGTATTTTTGCATGTACTGTACTAAAGATAATTGGAAATTTTTATTGACACTTTATCTAAATGACTGAATGAAAAGAACTATTTTTGCACAGACAGAGGACATGCGTATAATTTTTCTGTCAGTTTAAAGAACAGAATATTAGTTCCACATAAGTTGGAGTTGCATTAGAAGACAGCACTTACAAAGAACACAAAAGTGTGGGAAACAGTATCAAATAAATGCTTGTCATAAGTTTATGTTGGCATGAACTACAGCAGTAAACTGTAGGTTACAGAACTTCATTACAGATAAGTTACAAATACAAAATTCTGCATACCAGCATCAGAGTTTTCACTTACTTTGATCAGCATCCATGTACTTTGATCTACCATACTCACACATGAGTCTCACAGTTGGTATTGTTGTGAGGTAGTGAATAGCTGTCCTGACCACAAATTTGGACACTAGTTTCTCAATATCTAATTGGGCAAACATTCTTTTTGAGCTGTATCCAGGTTCTTGACTCATGAGAGCGTTACTGAACGATTTGTTTACTGTCTGGTGTCTAATTTAATGCAAAATCTGCTCACAGAATATACATTAACTGTTGGTAGTATATAACTTACTACATGCCAAAGCAGGTGTTAAATACCTCAAACTCTCAAACTGGCTTGACACCTAATGAACATATTGTTAAATATTGTCTGAAGTTCTTGTCCAGAAATTTCCAATTATACGTGGCGTGATGATTAGTTAAGTTTGCCTTATGTGTGTAGATTGTTTTATATGTGTTGTCTTCCAAACTTCTCCACAGATAGTCATTACATGGCATTGCAGTGGGTGTATGAATAGGCCACAAGGGACAACTAATGACTCAGTCCTCAAAAGTGTTATGTAAGTTGTCCATTGAATTATTGGCTGTATGGGCAGCTGCGTGCACTGTCATGCTAGGAGAATGTGTCTTCATTTTTCTCAACATTTAAGTCTTCAAAAAGTGACACAAGAATTTGTCCACTGTACCTTTCTGAACTTACTGTCTCCAAGAAGAAGATGGATCCAATTCTTGTTGCAGTGACAGCATACCATACTCCCCTTTAATGTCATATAATGACATATTTTCTCTTAGTGTGGGATTTTATGCTGACTTGTATATGTTTTGTTGAGTGTGTACCTGGCCATTCAGTAGTGTCATTTGTACAATAAGCCAGCAGTGGATAAACGTCATCCCTACACAGTGATTCACAAAACCAGTTATAAAACTGTGCACTCACAACCAATCTTTTTGTATATGTGCTTCTCAGTGCACTCCAACATAACTTAATGTTACCTTGAATGAACATGTGTGTTCTCTCTTGCTTGTTCTATAACAAGGAACCTGTTTTTGAAGTTTGTTCATCAGTTATATATTTTTTATTTTTATGGAATTAAAACTTTGGGAAACCAGCATAAATTTTTTATGACACTTGGTATGTGATTTCTTCCTAATATAGGTTTCTGTAATACAGTCTCTTTGTATTATATTTAATGTTCGTGAACAACAATAATTTATATTACATGGCTGGAAGCAGACTGTTCTGAAGTCCTGTTCCTATGTGTGAATAAGCATAGAGATGACACTATATGGGAGTGTGCTGCAGTAAACTACCAGAAATGAGTTGTGCAAAGCCTAATGTCCTAGTCTATGGGTCTCCAACTTTTTATGGCAGTGGGCCTCACGTGGAAAAGTAATGAGTGCTGTACTTAACCGCCTTAATTTGTGTATTTTTATGGTATACACAATATTTATAAATGTGGCCACAGGCCACATAATACAACCTGGTGGGCTGCAGGTTGGAGACCTGTTTCCTACCCGATAGTGTGTGTTCCACATTGAAGTGGACACTGCAGTCAAACTAATATGATTGTTGCTGAAAGGCATCTGGCCTCCATATTTTATTCTTATGTATTTAAAAAGAGTGACTAATGTGTTAGAAAAGGCGGTATTTTTTTGGAGATTTCATAGCCCATTGGTCATGAAACATTTGTAAGTCCATGGAACTACAGATTTTATGAATGTTGTGATGGTGAATTTTTTTCATCATAACTGCTGCTATACTACATTTGCCCATGTAGTAGGTATGGATTTATTGTGTCTATCATCATAATCATCTGTAGATGTTTCTGCCAGCTTCACTTGGGTGATACAAGTAACAGGAATTTTGATTTCATGATTTGCCACAAAGTGTCATAACAACTAGCAGGTACTCTCACAGCAGTGGGCTCATTGATATATTTTTGTCATAAAACTCTGCATGTTGATTATGGTTGTTTATCAGCCATATTAATGAGGAGTAATTTATTTTAGTCCTGCTAATAACACTCACATGGCTTTGAGGAAGCATGTATTGTAGATTTCATACAGTTCCATCCAAAACCAATACTAAATTCCGTTCAAATCCATTTAGTTTTGGACAGATAATGTAAAGCTAGACAGACATGGTCATTTCAAGTACTTGTGCACCTAATGCACAGAAAGTAAGCAAAACATGTAGGAATACTTCAGATTTTATTTATCCAAGCTACTGTAGTAGTTTAAAGTTTTTTTTTTTTTTTTGTAGTTGACACTTCATCTGTACCAGTGCCCACCTTCTTAATTAGTGAGTTCCAAATGATCTTTACTTTGGGGCATAGTTGCCAGAGCATGAAGCTGACCACCCATCTCCTGCAAGTGCCAAGTTTCAGAACGCTTAGGCTATATCCATTCTGTACATGGGTTCATGGCCTGGCGCCTAACTAAGCACACCAACCTTTGTTTCTGGGACAATTCCCTCATCTGACCAAAAACTTAGTTCTGTGAGGCCTTTCAATGCTATGGTATATTTGACTCACAAGTCAGTGACCAATCACAAGGTAGAAGTTTTCACCTTCCAATTTTAGTCATGCATGCTTTCAAGTAACAGAGAAGGGTGTTGATTTTCATAGTGACAGTGAATTTTACTATACCAGTTGGAATTTGTGTATAGATGAAGTTATGTTAACAGTCTCCTTCATGAATATTAAAACCTATACTTTTCTCTTATAAAAAGATAAACTTTGAATATTCCATACGGGCCTTACCTAGGTGTTTCAAGGGATGAAATGTTATGTAATACATGGGTAAATGCGGTCTTTATGTACACCTTATGTGTGCATGTCAATAAGGGGAAGTGTAATTTTAAAGCTGAAGGTTTTAAACAGTTAACAGTTGTAATTATATGTGTCCATCTTTTGTAAATAGATGTAGAATAATGATTTATCAATTTGTTGGTGCAGTTGGGACACCAATTTCTGTCTTGTAAAAAAAATTCTGTTATTTTCACACATGTAGTAAAATGCCTCATAGTTAAGATGTTTGTTATAGTTGCAGTAAATATTTGTAAACTCTTTGTTTCTCTTATGTTTATCACTTTGCATATTCCAACACAGATTTTGTTTGTCATGTCTCTTTAGCAGACATGAAATAGGTATTTGTATAACTTTCATTCTGATTGCCATACCTTTGTATTATTAACAGTGATCATAACCTTCCATCAAGTACAGTACATTTTCTAAGTTATCATTCATTTTGTTGTACCTGACACATTTCAAACCAATTGGTTTATTTTCAGGGATTCCATATTTTAAGCATTTATTGAGAATTTCCAGCATGTGGATGGTGTATGAAATTGACATAATTAAAGTGAACATATTTAAACTTAAACCTAATGTTTTTTATTATGAATAGTTCCTCATTATAATATGTACACTAGATTTCAGGTTAAATTTGTTAATTTTCTTTTTTACATACATATTTTGACTATTTTAATTCTCATATATATATATATATATATATATATATATATATACACACACAAGATGTAAATGTGAATTTTTAATTTTTAATAATTTGAATTGTTGTATACAAACACATGCTTTAAATTCTCAGTATTCATCTAAATGTGGTGCGTATGGGGAAGAGGAGAGGCGTAGATGGGAGGATGATATTAAGATGGATCTTCAGGAAGTGGGACATGGGTGTATGGATTGGATCGAGCAGGCTCGGGATACGGACAGGTGGCGGGCACTTGTGAATGCAGAATGAACCTTTGAGTTCCATAAATTGTGGGGAATTTCTTGACTAGCTGAAAACTAGTTAGCTTCTCAGGGACTCAGCTCCATGGAGTAAGTAAGTAATCATCTAAATGAAGAGCCCTTGAATGAAACTGGCTGGTTCTGAAAATGTCAGGTATATTAAAGTGAGCGTGAATGAAGGAAAAATAGTGTTGTGTTTGGTAGAATCGCTCTTCATAGAATCTCCTGCACAAGGAGCAGGAGATTCTATGAAGAGAGTGCTGAATAAAGAAGCATGAAACAGGGTGACTTTACTGTGCTTATGTGAAGACCTGTGACTATGAGAATGGAGCATTTGTTGAAATTGTGCTCGATTAGTGTAAGGTTAATGACCAAGCTAACATACACATGAAAAATATAGCCCATGCGTTCAACTGCATCCAGCAGTTTGCTACAAATTCAAGATATGTTGCTCCAGTTTAATGCTGGGTTATCTTTGAGCAGCACAGTAATTATCCATACAGGGTTTCCCTGTGCCCTAGCAACAGTGCTGCTGTGGGCTTTTCCTGAGCCTAACACAGGTGCATCTCTGCCTGCCACTTCACAAGTTCACAGGTCCACCATGTTAGTACTGATCACAGGAAATTAAAAAAATACAGCTTTGGAGTGTTCTCCATTGGCCAAGTTTTGTGAAAATAAGTCAAGCTAGCATTTTTTCATTATTCTAAGGGAAGAAAGCAGAGAAGAAATGGGAACATAAGATTCATAATGGTTTACTTGAGTTCCTTATCGTACTTTAAATAAAAAAAGTTCATAATCAGCATGATTGTGACAATTTAATTGCAAGCAAAACGGTGCTGTATGGGATTCGAGTGTAAACAAGATTCAGTTTCAATATCACATACTGTACTCTCGTTCAGAGGGTTCCAAGTTGTTATAATTATGTGCACAGATCAGAGCCTTTAGAACTGCTGAAGTATAAACTTCACGGCTGTGGTGAATATAAATATCTTATAAGGGTTTGTTCCCGTATTAAATTGTACTACTTGCTTTCTGGGAGTGATGTAGTAGTCAGCCTTGTAGATGCTACAAGCTTACAGATGGTTTTGTTCATGTCAGGTGCATGAGAGGACAGGAGGGTCATTAAGATCATAACTTGAGGCAGTGGCCATTCACACATAGTTTTTATAGTGCCTGATTTTCTCACTACATGGCAGGTTAAATCTACATGTTAGCATGATAGGATTAAGAAAATGGCCCCTAGCTTCATTAGAATGCAGTGTGTGCTCACTAATTTATGACGTATCTAAAGTCACCTTAGCAAATTTGTTTACCACTGACTTTAATAGAAGGGTTTTACTATTATATCACAGAATACATAAGCACGTAATGCTATGAAGGCTCGAAAATCATGAATGGAATTTCCTGAATAAGATGTGATATTAAGAGAGAATAAGACAAGTTTTGTTATTCTCTTTCATGTGATGTACAGTTTAAAGATGAAAGAAAAAATATTCTGGTGCTGGAATGTAAAAAATATGTACATACATATATTTTGGTCCCATCTGATCCATATGGACAACTAGCTGAAATGAAACAAGGAAAATGTAGGATAGAATGAGACAAATGGATAAAAGCAAGGATGTTTATTTAGAAAGGTATAGTAGTGCATTACATACTGCCATGTAACTTCCACACACAACTGCCATTTTCATAGGAATCAATTTTTTTTTTGTATATACAAAAGGTAAAGGTTTTCCTTCTCTTCAGCTCTTGTTGTTTTTATGTTGACTGAATGATGATGTTAGCAAATGTGACTTGCATTGAAAACACAGTACAGCGCAACTTCATGACTTCTTTACAATAGAAATTCAAAATGAAATTCATTTAATTTTCCAGTAGTTGCTTTAGTCTATTATACTACTTTCATAGCTATAAAAAAAGCAGACAATTTACAATACAGCAAATGAGTGTATACTTATAATACTTAACAGTGTCATTTCTTTACAGAAAAGAAACATTATACATAGAAATAAAATGCTGTTCTTGCTCCATTTTGAAGAAATGTTGCAAGTGATTGTTCCTCCTTATGTATAGAAGATTATTTCTGGAATCTGACCATCCTCAACTGATGTTCCATTGTTATTTCCTGATGCATAAGAAAACTGGAAAGTAACTTTTCCACCACTTGGACAATCTAATGTCACTTTGCGCAGACCTCTAGTTCCATAATGTGAATCAGGTCCCTGAAAAGTAATATACACAATTTCAGTACTAATGAGTTCTACTAGCTACACCTTAACAGACTGTGGCATGCCACCTCTCCAGCATATATTCAAAATCTGTCTTGCAATCACCACTGATGTGTATATTTTAGGAATCTGAATGATAACATAAATTTACAACAACCTTGGAATTTACCCAGAAAGTTAATGTGTGATCTGAAACTTTCTATTACAGTGGTTGGTCACTTTTCCAAAAACGGTGTAATCTGGCAATTGGAATAGGAAAACAACACAATGTTTCATACCAATTATGCCAATCTCTGTAACATAAAAATTTTACTTCAACCCATCATATGGTTACTGTGCTGTTCCAACGAAGACCGCAAACTTCTTTAAGTTTATCACACTACTAGTTATCTGTCCCACCTTAGATGTTCATATGCCTGCCATGTTGGTATCAAGTCACTGAGTCAGTATGAACATGCATAGGTTTTCAATGACATGCTGCTGATCACAGCAAGCATGGAAAGGCTACTGTCTAAAATGGATCTCCAACCCATGGCCACACTTGTAAATTGTGTATATAGTATAATTTATATATTACACATACACGCACACATATATACCATAAGGAGCTTAATGACCTGTACTCCTTATTTGGGTGATCAAATCAAAAGGAGTGAGATGGATGGGACATGTAGCACATATGGAGGAGAGGAGAGGGTTTTGATGGGGAAACCTGAGGGACAGATGCCACTTGGAAGACCCAGGTTTAGGTGGGAGGATAATATTAAGATGGACCTTCAGGAAGTGGGATGGGGTGAAATGGACTGGATTGATCTGTCTGAGGATAGGGACAGGTGGCGGGCACTTGTAAATGGGGTAATGAGCCTTTGAGTTTTGTAAGATGCAGGGAATTTCTTGACCAGCTGAGAAATGGTTAGCTTCTCAAGCAGGACTCCACAACATGATGTAGTATATACTATAAAAATTTCACAAAAATTAGGCAGTCTACCACTTCTTATTTTTCTGTGCATGACCAGCGAAACTGCCCACAAAAATGGGTGTGGCCCCTTGCCACAAAGAGAGTGGCAACCCATGGTCTAAAATATTAGTGTCTTAAAGTGAAACAAGAGACAAGATTTAATCTGATAAGATCAATCATATATCTGGAAAGAATATTATCCACTGTACAGAGGCTGTATTTGGCAAAAGCAGGTACAGGTGGGATTTAATTTTAAAAAAATTTTGTCAAGAGGACTAATTTTTATAAAAAATTTGAGTGCAAGACAGACCCAGTTTGAAGAAACATGTATTAGCATTAAATATCTGAATACACTACCCATGCCACGCTGTTCAAAATAAAAAAAAATCCACTTTGAAATTCTGTAACCTCTGTTTAAAGTCATGAAGTTTAGATATTAAACCATGCATGAAGGTGAACAAATACTGCACAGCATAACTGTTATGGTGCACTCCTCTACAATTACACTGCATATATAAATAACAGCCTAATAACATTTTTGGCAATACCAGTTATGGATCATGGATAATATCAACTACCAACAGCCTGTGTGTCATTAATGGAAATCTGGTACTCCCAGACAGTTTCTGTTTCCTATATAAGCAACCAACAGCAATTGGGTGTGACAGGAATTATGCATGTCTGCAGACCTTATGTGCGCAGAAACACAGCCACATCTTCATGTATGGCGGGTGTTAAAATTGTATGACGTAAAAAGAAAACTAATGGCTTCTCTAGATATTTTGTAATGAGCTGTACACCCATCATGTTATATGTGCACAGGGCAGCAATGGAATGATTTTAATGGGCACTAATGGAAGAGTGAATAATGGAATTTTCTTCTACCCTTTTTTTGGGGAAGGGGGGGGGGAGGTGGGAATGGATGAACAAGATGTTCAAAAGTAGAGATGAGCATTATGTAACATGTTCCAATAGAGTAAGCACTTGTTTCTCTTGCTTGAAGGCTTGACAGGCTTAGCCTCTGAAATACATTATTTTCCTAGAAAACGGACAAAATCTAAGTGACATACCCTCATGACAATACTAGAGGAACCAGGATAGTCCAGTAGGTGTGATTAGGCTATGGGCTGGACGATCTAGGGTTTGATTCCCGGCATGGGCAGGAGATTTTTCTCTTCTTTAAATTCCTACACAAGCTTTAGGGTCCACCCAGTCCCCTAATAAATGGGTGCCTTGCTCTAGGAGTGAGCAGCTAGGATGTGGAATTGACCACTCACCCCCCATCTAGCACTGAACAAACCATCTTCAGAAGCACAGAAAATGTCATGACTTAATACTTATATAGGAAGTGCAGTTTTGTAACTGGAATATATGATGTACAGTCAATATACACTGGGAATTGCTGCCCTGTCTCATAAACAAATTCCTTAGATATTGCTGTGGCTATGATGGTGAAAAAGATTATAAAAGTCAGGAAATTAACCACAGTTATTAATAATAGCAACACTCCATTCAGTTGTAGAGTAACACACCTCATGACAAACAGTTTCTACAGATATATAAATCTGAGCATACTACTTGCTTTTTGTGTCACACAAAGACTATTTTTTACAGCCAAAGAAAAGGTAATAAAAATAAAATAAAAAGCTCTAACCTTGAGTGTAGCAGATGCTGTGTAACTTGTATTTGGATGGATTTCAACAGGCTCCTTAAACATCACCCGGAAGGTATAGTTTGAGCCATCACAACTGAAACTTGTGTCATTTGATCCACAGACCTTGCCAGAAGCAGTGTGGATTACTTGTAAGTTGACTTGATACTCTGTTGGACCATGTATTGAACCATACAGGCCAAAGCCTACTACAAAAATGCGTCGATCCACAATGAATCTGGTAAAAATAAATTTCACGAATTCATTTCAATAATAACATTACTGATATAGTGAGGAACATAAATACAATCATGTTTAAAGTAACTGCAGATCTGTGGACTCCCAAATAATACTTTATCTCAATGTGAAAACCACACTCTTGATCAACCAAGTGACTATTAGCTTCTCAGGACTGTGCAACATGCAGTCAATGTAATAATTGCATATTAAAGTCATCCTTGAACAACTCACAGTTATTCAGTTGCTTAATTTTTGAATGATCTGCATTCACATATGTGAACACACACAAAACAACACCCCTTGAAATTCATTTTATGTAAGTAGACAACAAGGAGATCTATTGCATTTTTAAGACTTGCTGTGTAAACTGTTTTATTTTTCACAAAATGCCATTTCATAGTTGTATCTTTTTACTGTATAAATAATACAATTTTCAAAACTCATGTGCTAAAATTTAAATGCCAACTCTGCCATTTAAATAATGAATTACATACTACTCTTAGATCAGTGGTGCATGTCCAGTGACCGATTAACACTTGTAGCCTTATAACCCTTTCTGAAGTGACCCATGGAGCCTTTGGTTCCCTAAGATTCTAACGAACATCAGCCCAATAAAAATTCCACTGGTAATAGACATAAATTAATGAGATTACTTAATAAAGAAGCTAAACATTTCATCATAATCTAATACAAATATAATAAATACAATTTAATATTTTGATATATTAACCTTTAGACGCCTAACGTCAACTATAGTTGACATACCGCACCAGTAACCTTCAAAGTTGCATTTTATATATTTATTCAACAAATAAAGGTACCGAATATTTTAAACGTGGTGTATACTCTCCGTATTTTTCTCTTCAAAATGCAGTTTGTTTCATAAATCTAACGTATTTGGTTCCTGTATTATTCACATTTTATATACAGGATGTGCTAAAATTAAAAAATAATTCTGGCGCCAAAAGGTTAATATTATGTATTAGCAACTCTTTGCAGGACTCTGCCATATCACTCATGTCTGTGTAACCTGCAGTTAAAAACAGCATGTGCACCACTGCAGTAGACTTAATCTTGTGCCAGTTTAACAACTCTGTTTCCTCTGAGATCTACTTTAATGTCATTGTGCCATCCATTTAGGCCTTTCAAGTGCTGTCTCCATTTGAGGACTTTCCCCATTAAAATTTGATTGCACATAGGTACATGTCCCACCCGTCTTGTTCTCCTTGATTTATTCACCCTAAGGCTGTCAACCCAACTGAACTGAGTCATGTACACATTCTGATACCATTTTTTAAGCACTTGTCTGATTACAAAAGAATATATGCTTTTTTTTAAGCAATACAGTATAATAAGCTGGGGACTGTGGCCTCCTTCTTTGCCAGATCTGAACCCATGTGATTTTTATTTGTGGGGAATATTAAATGATAATGTGTATAGCAGTAATTCTCACACTGAAAGACAATCTGAAAGAAGGCATTCAGAATATAGTGTTTTAAATTACACCAGCACAACACAGACATGCAGTGAACATGTTTATTGGGTGGGATGCTGTCTGTAAGATGAACAAAATCACTTCCAGCATTGTATTCAAATGTGGTGAGTTAATACTAAATGTTAAGTGCAATACATTTAACTAATACTTGTGGACCTGCAAACATGGCAAATTCAAGTAGCATTTGTCATTGCACGGCCTTCCATCACACAAATTAAAGTGTAAAGTAATGTGTGATGTCAAGTAAATTAGTCCCTGTACTTCAGTCTTGATGTTAATACAGAGGATGTAGAAAGATGATAGATTGTGAAATCAGTGCTAATACTGCCAATTTATTTTGCTCTTAATTTCATCCAGACCAGCATTATGTTTTGTTACTGCTCCTAGATGCTTGAACTCTGCGCATTTAAACAAGATTTGGCAGTTATCCTTAAATTATGATTTTATCCATCCTGCTCATGAAGCACAGACATGTACTTAATTTTTGCCGCATTTCCTTCTAGTTAAATGTCCTTCCTAACTTTTCAGTGAACAAGTAATTAAACATTCTCCAATCTCAACCACTAAAGAAGTCATATTTACCTTTGAAGAACAGGCTCTCTATATTCTAACAACAACTGTATTTGATGTAAAATGCAAGACTGTCACAGCAGTAACAAGAAGCGGAAAGCAGTGCATAAATTTAATTAATACTAACATACCGAATACGATCGCTGGTGCCACTGTATCCCCATCGACTTTCAATCTGCTGGAATCTGTTCACAGTCTGCTCCTTGCCTGTCATGCAACAACGAGGAACCTCAAGAAAGCCAACTGCTGGTTTAGGATTCACTGTGAAGTACAGGAACAGTGAGACAACCTCTCTGTCACTCAGAAGACCTGACTGCGCAGCACCGACTGCAAACTCTTCCACTGACATAAGTGGAAACCGCACCAATGACAATGCCCTTCCCAGAACTGAACGCTTATTCTCAGGAGTTGCTGGCAACTGCTGTCTACTGCATTCTGCTTCTGACCATCTGCACATAAACATGAGTTTGGTGCATAGAATAATGCTTAAAATATATATACATTTGGATTTTTTAAATCATATATTCCTCTTTTGTGTGATGACTGTTGTGGCAGACTGGATGTCAACATACTGGTGACAATGAAGTGAAGCGACAACAGTACAAATTCTTTTAATCACAGGTTGAAAAATTGTTGAAAATCTGGTAGTCAGACACATATTTTGGTTACCAGATAAAGATGGATCAATATTTCCTGATACCATGCTGCGACTCTCACTCCATCAGCAGGCAAAATACATTTATTCTTCTTCTCCTGTCTTTTTCTAAACACAAACAGGTGTGTCATAGGATAACAGTGAAACTGAATTTAAAAAAGAACTAATTGCTATAACTTACTAATTATGCTGATCTTAACTTCTTTTGATGCTGTTTACCACTTTCTCTGAACCAAAAATAAATGAGTATAATTTCTAGAATCCGAACACTGAACACCTGAATGCTCAGTGGCAAATTAGTCACCAGTGGTTACCTGGTGGCTGTACTTTTCAATCCTTGAATTTGATTCTTTACCATTACACCTTTTGTTCCTGAAATTCTACAATTATATACTTTATCGCTGCATAGTTTAGGTTGCATATCATGATGAACTGGTAAAAATGTGGAAGGAAGCAGACATGAAACATCTAATTACAGTATGTTACTATTCTCATAACATCTGAAGAAAATCACGCAAATAACTCAAAATCACTGGCCTCTGGGCTGAGAGATTTAAACTACTGACTTCTAGATACAAAGCAGAAAGAACTGTGTCAAAAACCTGTATCATGGAAGAGCAGGAAATTTGCATTTTCCAAATGCAGGAACTGGTTTGATTTGTGGACCAACTGAGGCCAACATGTCATTGAAGATCTTTTGTAGGGTTACTGTACTGATCTTGAAGGAAAGTGCCCAACATACAAAATAAATTAGGGTCTCTTCTGAAGACTACTATTTTCTGAGATGTAATACCATGCAGTATGATACACACCTATGAGACGGCATGGCATCATACCTCACAAGATTATAATTTTCAGTCACCAACATAAGAATCTCAAAGATCAAACAGTTCCTTCTGCTATAACAAATACATATGTGTCAGCAAACAGTGAAAACTCTTGCAACATACTTTTAGTGTAGCTCACTAGAAAAGAGAGTGATAAGCTACACCACAACATCCTACATAGCCATGAATTTCACCTGTCTACCTAGTAATGTTATTTTTTGCAGTTTACTAGACTTTCATTGTATTTTATTTCATTCGTACCTGACTACAGCCTGGAAAAGTTTGGCCTCACGTATCCTCAAAGTGTCTCTCTCCAACACGGCATTCAATGTGTCCAGATCAATATCTGTAAACCCATCTGCTGCAAGAGCCTCTGTGGTATTTTTATCAATCATTTCAAGGCATAGAGCAGCAAGCTGTGGCTCATCAAATAGCCTTGCTTGGGTGAGCAGCATGAATGCATTATCACTACCCAGGTTACTCTTGAGAAAATCAACACAGTGCTTCTCAAGAGCAGGAACTGCATATTTTTTTGCCGTATACAAAGTTGTCATCACAGTTTCTGGTCCAATTTGAACTTCATCTGAATATAAAAACCTGAAGAGTACATTTGATCAGGATTAGAACAGTTTGGTATAATTATCAATGCATAATTATATAGAAAAACAGAGGTCCTAATTAACCCTTCTGCATTTAGACACACACTGTATGAGCTATGATACAAGTTAATGTAACAAGACAGGCAATTTATAAATAATGTGACAGTATAGGATGTTCACACAACCACTGCTGCAACAGTAATTCAACAATATGTTGCATGTATTGTTGAGCAGCATGTCACTGTCAACAATATGAAAATAACGAATGTTGCAAAAAGTACTTTTATGGTGAATTTTATATTGCTGGTATTTTTGCCCAATTTTAATCAAGTTTGGAGTTTTTCAACAGATATTTGCAGAAGGCCCCAGTATATAATTACACAGAAATCTGTCCAATGGGTGCCGCACTGATACATTCAGACAGAAGCACAGAAAGATGGGCAGACAGGACAAGGCTAATGGAAGATTTTTGCACTTATGCATAGGCAGCTAAAAAGCGATCAAGCTTAAGGTATACAAACAATCATACAGAAATCCTCATGCACAGTTAAACTACTGTAGGTAGGAAATTAGCAACATCTTTTAGCCTCCCATAGCAAAGTTTTGGAAGTTGCTAGGGCTAGGGCATATCTCAAGCCTACTTTCACTTATGGAATGACTAATATTGTATCCGTTAATGCCACTTGATTTATATCACAGTTTAATTACCTGAGTAAAGCAAGAAATGCTGCTGGTTCAACATCTGGTAGTTCAATTTCATCAGCTCTGGTTGCTAATGTGCCATTAAACATAGCATCAAATACAGCACTACCAACTGACAACACAAATTTGTGAGCTGGAATACGTTGCTGCTGAATGTCACGACCTACTATAAAGTGAACATCGCACAATATCTCATTGTTGAACATGAATGCAAAGCGTTCCTTGACAGTTGTTTTGGTTGCCTGCCAATTGTACACAGGATGGCTATTTGAGAGGTGGCTTTGCGTTGAAGTAGAAGATTGGCTGGATAAAGCCGAGCTGGACCCTGCAGAACTGTTGCTACTTTGCCGTCTACTGGAGTGAGGGTAACTGGCATTTCCTAATATTTCTTCCCTTTCCAATCCTAAAGAGTGTTGATGGCTCTGATGATTGTTTTGAGCATTAGAAGGCAACATATTCTGAGGTACTGTGTCATTTGATAGAAACTGTCCGGCATTTTGAATCTGAGTATTTTCCTCCATTCTGATATTATTTAACCTTGAGACAGTAGAATTGTAAATGTCACTGGCAGAACTGCCAGTAGCCATCCTAAAACAACACACATACAATTACATGGAAAATATCATAACTGTATAGGTGTCAGGATAGTTTCACAAAAGACTCATTACAAAACCTGATGAGGCAGAATGGCATAATCAGTAAAATGAATAGGCTATGGGCTGGACGATCTAGGGTTCAATTCCCAGCAGAAGCAAGAGATTTTCCCTTCTCTAGAATGTTCAGACGTGATTTGAGGACCCAATGGGCAATGGAGCTCTTTCCTAGGGGTAAAGCAGCTGAAGCGTGAAGTGTAACCACTTACTTCCATATAATGCCAAGGTTAGAAATAAGTGGAGCTATACCTCTACTCTTCCAATATGCCTTCATGGCATGGACAGTGTTGACTTTACCTTTTTCATATAGAACTTGTAACTATAACCCTATTCACTCACATAATTTAATTTCTAGACACTTCTCTACTTTTTAAATCAAGAATATTGAGATGAGCTAACCATACAGTATATAAAGGGAAAATCAATGCACACAAAATTATCACTGAAAAACATATGAAAAGGGGTGGCTTGGGAGATAATGACATGGAGGGCAGTATTAGCCCATCTTCCTTGGTGGAATTTTCTTGTATATTTGTAAAACTTCTGAATGTTAATTTTCTTCAAACAATCTCATAAGTTGACTATGTTAACATGTGTTTACTTTCAAAGAGCTGCTTCTCTTTATTTCATGCGGAATGCAGTTCACTTAATGATTTATTATAACTTCTTTGTTGTATATAAAAAAATGAAACCCCCGAGTACTGATTACTTCACATATGTAAAAGCCAATGTTCACAATTAATCTTAAGGAATCATAATTTTTCGACTTATTACGCATCTACTTAAAAAACTGCTATTTTAAGTTACACACTTAAGAGTGTGACACGAAATATGTTTGAACTTTCACATGCATATACTGCTTGTGTAACAGTAGTATATTTATGCGTGCGGTCCACGGTTCGTGTTTAGGCTGACCAGATCAGGGAAACGGATCTGGAGGTAATTACTATGGTTTCGGAACACTACTGTTCATAAAAATTCACAACAGGCACTTCTGAGTATGACTCAAGATAACAAAAACTAAGGTACGGGTCCCTCAAGATAAACTGAAATTTGAAGTTGATCAAGTTGCCTTTGCTATTTTTTTCTTAACCTACATGAAAATATAATTATCTTCACATAACCAAACTTTATTGCAATTCTTCGAATTCCTTTTTCAATATCATACAGTAGCTACTGGCTACAGCCATTCTGAGAAGGGTCGTATAATGTCATATAATTAAGCTTTCAGTTTATGTATGTCTTGTCCTTTACCTCATTAACCACACAAAAAACACTGACGTGAGAAATTAGGAAGACAAAACTGGGACCCTACACCACTGAAATATACGATTTTTACATGAACGTCTCTAAAGAATACGAGGTTATCCTCAACATTCGCATGTCAGAAACATCCACAATCGGTAACAGCTGACAATGCTTGTATAAACGTGAAGCTATCAAGGAAATGCACACCACTCAGACTACTGGAATAACAGCAACATATATTTGGAAGGTGTCACGCATGAGTCAATTCCCGACGTGTTAAAATATGACACATTAACACATTTATAAATAGTAATAGTGTATTTAATAGAACTTTCCACATACAAGTGTTTAAAAATGGAGAGTTTCAGGGAGAAAATGAATGTTTGAAGTAGAAAATATTATCAACTCGATCACCACGTTTTACGTTGTTCAGTTGGTATGCTACGCTGACTTTTCGGTTGGCAGGTGCAAGACAATAATGGCGCGGTATTAGTTCGGTCGTTTTACGTGTCCGTGGAAAAACTGTCCGTTATTTGCTCAAAATGTGTTTGAGGTTGATTCCTGTTAATGTCCAGTGCACGTTATTTGTTTTCGTTCATTGCATACAATCTTTTTTTGATGTATTAGTACTGTGTACATGTTTGTGGGTTCGACGTGTGTAGTCACTGCCATGATATCAAGTCAATTCTGAGGAAGGTGATATGATTCTGACGGTAATGGCATAGAGATCGACAGGGAACGGGGCAGTCGGGTTTAAATTCTCCAGTCTCCTAGTGGTCAGTTTTACAAGAAATATGGCATAATCGCACTCCCCTCTCCCTAGTGTCGAGGTTATGTACGGTTGAAGCCATTCTCTAACCACCCAATATGCTTTCATGGCATGGTCAGGGAGAACTTTATCTTTAATGGCTCAATTATAACCAAAACCACTCGCAGAATCCTTACAGGAATGCCCTGCGTACAACAAATATTTTATACCTAATAGTAAAGGCAAGCTTACGTGTTCTGTCATAGGACTTCGAAATTTAATTTGTGAACAAATGAATTGCCCTCCTATTCAGCCGACATAAAAACACGCCTTGAAAAGACTATCTTTCTGTTACTTCCAGGCGTTAAAATCTTTAAGGAGTGAGAAATGTCTATTTACTTTAAATCATCCTGCTGTGCCATTTTATCGTCAGTAGCTATGACATATCATGGTTGTACAAGACATCCTGTAAGCATCAGCGTCTCGAATTTTGTACTGTAAAATTTTAAAGAATTTGCGGTACCGGTAAGTGAATTTTTTGTGCATAGTAGTATTTATCAATATAAAAGAAACAAACACACGATAGGCTTTTAGCTCTTAATTTCCTTTGCGGTTTTATGAATAAAGGTTTTAAACTTAGCAAACATCGGCCGAGAGAGGGGTCCTACCTACGGGCTGCCCCGTAATAAGCCAGGCAGGCACTGAGAGAAGGCAGAGGTGTACCACCACCCATATTCAACGTCGATGCTAGGGGTCAGGTGGTGAACTCCACTCTCCGGCCGCTTTACCCACGGGAAAGGTACCCCGGTACCCGTTGAACAGAATATTCCATTCACTTAGTCATTCTTCCAGCCTTCGGCGTCATTTAGTCATTCGTCCAATCCTCGACGTAGTTGCTTGAAAAGAAATATTCTTTTGATGTATTTGAATTTATTAGAGTTGTAAACAAAACAATTTCGTGTAGCAGGAAAATATCTGATCTATAATCGGATGACACTCGGTTCAGATGCTGGACGAAGATGAAAGGTATCGTGGCCTTTTTAGTACAGAAGATTGGCAGTAGGCCTATCGTTTCTTATTATGGAGCTGCCCCCCTGTTGGTAATATCTGCAGTTGATAGCGTTGTAAGAAAACACTTCTTGTAATTCGTACAGATTACGGTACGTTTAACAGACTTGAAGTCTGCTGTCCTAGGATCTGAACCTTGTAAAGAATGTGGTAGAAATTTAAAATAAAACAGTACACAATTGACAGACCCCTGGCACAGTTGAAAATTTCAACCTCAAGAGGCAGTCAAACATAAATTAAAAATGTCTGATCATTACTGTTTTCGTAAATTTTAGCATTCAAGTATTTCAGCGACATTTATGAGGAAGCCTAAAGTTACAGCATATCTGCGTACTGGCCTTCCTGTTGGTAGGCTTGTTACAGTGGTTCATATGCTTACCTTTCCTAAGCGGGACGCGTTCTAATTTGTTAAATAGCATTTAGTGTAAAACGTGATATGAGGAACGTTTCTAGGTATGGACCTATTTCACGAAGATCTGTCACTGCACATTTAAGGATTTCACGTGTTTGTCGCACGTCAGAATTGGCCACGTATGTCGTTTTTGGTATTACTGATGTTAGAAAGTTAATAAAAAGGTTAAAGATGAGGTGTATTACAGTGACAGGTTTTTCATTCCTACTTCGTAAACTTCGCTCTTTTATAACTTGTTTACTAACAGGCTGAGAAGCCCTGGGTTAGAGTACCTACAGTGGGACCGGTAATTCTGATTCAGAATCGTGTATTCTCCGAATAGCCTGCGAAGACTAACATCTGCGGTGGCAGTTCTCTGAGTAGATCACTTTTAGAATTGTCTGAACTCGCTATTCTAATTCATGTCTCGATGAAAGCTTTCTGGTTTTTCAACTAATATTGGCCCAATAAATAAATAATAACAATTGAAATTAAATAATTATATGAAATGAAATTAATGTATGACGGTTAACTATTCTGAAATATTATGCTGTGTATATTAGCATGTAGAGGAATATGCTGCCTCCAACTCCATGGTAAAATAAACTACTTTTCCCTAAATATGCAAGCATTTCTTCCGCAACGCTGATGTCTCTCTGTCAGTGTTTGTGACACCACATCCCAGAAGAGGGCAATAATTATCCTAAAAGCCTTAAGAATCTCATATCCAAAATACATTGTATATATAAGCGAACCAAAAAGCAGACTAACAGAATGAATGAAAATATGTAAGGAAATGTCGAAGGAACTTTAAATAAATAAACAACACCTGTTCAGTGAAACACTACAGAATTTTATTTAATACATTTAATTGCCCTCACATGTATGCAACATGTTTCGGCCTGTACTTGAATATTGGGGTAGCACACATGTGAGGGAAATTTAATCGATTCAATAAACTTGTTTTGTGATAGACTGAACAAATGTTATTTCTTTAATAGAAAACACAACAGGATAGCTTCCATAAAGGTTTCAAATAAATTCACGGACTCTATGTACACAAACGGAGCAGCTCAAAATTAAAGCCTTGTGGAATGATCCACGCCTTTATTTTCAGAGTCAAACATTTCAGTGTTCTTGACTGCTTAATCCTGAAAAAGAATTTTAAGCTCATGGTTCCGTGCATCTTAATTCAATGTTAATAAAAATCCAACCAGATGCAACAGTATGCAGATGTTTATTTACTGCAAAGTCACTCTACATGTTTCGGGTGTCACAGCACCCATAATCAGGAGTACTAAAAACTGTAACCGCAGCCTCCGGTACAGGTCATACTTAATCCTTGTATTTTACAGTATGACCTGTCCCGAAGGCTACAGTTACAGTTTTTAGTACTCCTGATGATGGGCGCTGTGACAACCGAAACATGTAGAGTGACTTTGCAGTAAATAAATATCTGCATACTGTTGCATCTGGTTGGATTTTTATTAACCCTGAAAAAGAAGTCCCTGCGATATTTCGAAACACTGATAAGTATTTAGCAGTCGGTGCGGCGTTACATTGCCGAACACTTGGATATTCGGCAACACCACTGTGATAATCTGAAATCTTTCAACGTAGCAGCTACTCGTATTTTGGTATTCGTTTGTTCCAAACAAAAATTAGACGTACTTTACACTGAGATCGGTTACTCGCTTCTATTCAGGCAGGAAAATTTCAAACCTGTAAAATACGGAAGGGGGCGGGGAGTGAAATATTTACAGAATGTTAATATTAACCACAAGGAACTAGACTGGTTCAGTGTTCTTGTCTCCTCCGATAAACCTACGTATGAACCAAAGAAATTGCAGTCGCTTTTCTATATTTTGTCGGTCGCGTTGTTATGGTAATTGTCTAGACACCGTTAAAGACTGAGTGCATGCTCGGCTTATAATAATAATAATAATAATATTTATTAACTGCAATTGGGTTGTCACCCGGTGGCAGTACACATTTACACACAAGAACAACATAGAACAACACAATTAACCAATGACAACACACACACAAAAAAAGAATAACGTCCGAACAACACAAATACAGACTAATGTGGAAGATGGAAGAGTGGAAGAGTGCGGTCCGTGCCCCTTCTTTTCGAGTTATACCCTGGCATTTGCCTTACA
>Ga0123354_10002805_pt1 | contig 23474 bp, 15 predicted proteins | sample TergutLab28metaG_2_FD_97872 | JGI IMG/M metagenome (GOLD analysis project Ga0123354, IMG submission 97872) | Labiotermes labralis P4 segment gut microbial communities from Petit-Saut dam, French Guiana - Lab288 P4 | ecosystem: Host-associated > Arthropoda: Insects > Digestive system > Gut ... | reverse complement strand
ATCCCCCCCCCCCCCCCCCGGAAAATATTCCTGGCACTTATTTCTATTAGAGGCTGAGTCGACCCCAGGAACCTAGTGCTGCCGGCGGGACAGCATCGGTAATAGAAACCGCGACCTTACGGCTTGTAGCGCAGTGCCTCAACCATCTGTGCCACCGCGTGTCCCTACTGACTTCTGTAGGTGGCTGTATTATCGCCGCCACCTCATAATTTTGTGTACGCACCATGTCAATTTTTACCGATCATAGGAAATATGTAAGTATAAGGTTTGAGTTGTCTCCATTGGCATACTCTTCATATCAAGTTTCGTCAAATTCGCCTGTTCTCGAGCAGAAATATTCAGGCCAGTAGACAGGCAGACGAAAAGGAGAGGCAGACATGATATCCCCCTTATGCGAAGTACAACGCATGCATGGACTGGTGGTATAGCTTTGTACGTTCGTTTATACAAGGGCGAGTCAAAATAAAACCTTAAGTATTACCATTAAATTTAATGGTAATATTTAAGGTTTTCATTTGACTCTCCCTCGTATTTCAGGTGTATGTGTTACGTATTTAACTTTTTGCTTATCAAATGTAACGCAGTCGAACTCAGTAAAATTAAATTTTCCCTGCCGTGCTCAAAGTAAGGAAACGTGGCGGCTGTGAATGTTCTAAAGCGACTGGGGTGATATCATAAGGTGCCGTAAATTTGACTGTAGCGTAAAATGGACACTTTATTCGTTGTTGTACTGAAAAAGACAACGTGTATTGTGTTGTTGATAATGTTGTTCGTATTCGTTCTTCGATTTTGACACTTGTATTGTACGTGCGTCGTTGACGTGACAGCTGCCAGGACTGAAACAAAATGTATCCTGAAGAATAAATGTAGGTTGCTGTACTCTGGCATGTGACGGCGTATGGTTTGGCAGAAATTTACTGGCGTTGCGGAGGATCCAGCCCTCTTAATCTTACATGTAATAGGGCAGTCTTTGAGCCTGATGACGAAGACAACGTTAGAAAATTTCTACCAGAATACACAGTGTCACATTCCAGAAGATTTTGATGTTTTGTTGACCGTGCATCTCAGTATAATCTTAGTAATTAATCAACTTAATCCAGACATTCTTGTTTTATAATAAGTTTATTACATGCCTCTAGATGTTTCGAGCAATATGTGTTCATCATCAGGAGGTCAAATTTGTATTATACAGCATCTGGTATTATCACACCTGCAGGTTACTGTTTTGTACCAAAAATGTAGATTTTTATATTACAGCTAGAATTAATGTTTCCTCTTTGCGTTATAACAAAACGTGGCGCTTAAGAGTTCATGATCTTATGTCCAATTTGAACAAATTAAAGTGGTTCATACTAATAAAAGATACAGTAAATTTAAATTGTATTATTATTAAGTAGCTTGTGGTGTTAATAGAATTAAAGATATGATATCCCTTTTAAAATACATCATCATCATCATCATCATTGGCTCGACAGCCCCTGGTGCCTGGCCTTCTTCAGAAGCTTTGCCCATTCGTCTCTATCAAGAGCGACCTTCTTCCAGTTCTTAACCTCTAATATTCTCATATCTTGATCAACTCCATCTTCCCATCGCAATTTCGCTTGTCCGACTCTTCTTATTGCATGTGGTTTGGGCTTGAATATTTTTAAAAGAGTTTTATCATTATTCATACTCATCAGGTGCCCAACCCATGCCAGTCTCTTGACTTTGATGTAATTGACAATGTTTTGTTCATTAAATGCTTCATATATTTCATAGTTGTATCTTTTTCGCCATATTTCGTTCTCTTGTTTCGCTCCAAAGATACATCGAAGCACCTTTCTTTCAAACAGACTTAACCGCCGCTCATTTATTTTAGATAGAGCCCATGTTTCGGAAGCATATGTAAGTACAGATTTAATGAGTACTTTATACATCAATATTTAGTGTTGTTTGAGGTCAAGTGGAACCTCAAATGCTTTCTCAGTCCGTGGTAACACCTGTTTGCGGCTAGGATACTTTTTGGATTTCTGCACTGATGTCATTATTACGGTTGACGTCTTACCTCCAAGTAAGTAAAACTATGAACTACTTGAAATTTGTATGGTCCACCTTCTAGAGAGTGAGGATAGCTTGCATGGCTCTTCTTAGTTACTGGCATATATTTGGTCTTTTTCTTGATTAATAAACAGTTTCTTGCCCTTAGCTGCCTTTTCTAAACTGGTGAATGCCTCAATCGTAGCTGACTGGGCTCTTCAAATTATGTCAATATCATCAGCATATGCTAAAATTTGAAGAGACTTTTAAAAGATGGTACCTCTTATATTTACAGCGGCATCTCTGATAACTTTCTCTACCTTTTAAAGTACATTATGCCTTTAAAGTGTATTAAACTATTATAAGCTGCTTCACCTACTTCGCATTGTTAGTGTTTCTATGCGGATTGCATTTCCATAAGCTGATACATCCATTTCATTTGGTTTCGCCATGAGTCGATGAATATTCAAGTATTTGTGTAAAACATTACTGTCTTATTATTTATTATTTCTTCCTTTACTAATACCGATGTTGTACAGTCACATACAATGCAACGTGTAGGGCGTGGCAATTCAAGATTTGGTACCGGTTAGGAAGGACGGGAACGACTTGTTTTAACTGGTGGGGCTCAGATGTCGTGAGAACCGCATGTTTCCGACGATACGTCGATTAGTGAAAGGCAAATATATGCCACTTGAGACAGAAATAAAAACCAAACAATTCGTGTGGGCTATTAAGACAAGACTAACTCAACAAGAACCTTCTCAAGATCTGTGTGTTTGAGTATAGCTATTGAAAGTGTTATTGTAATTGTTTGTTTACAGCGAATAAAGAATTAGATATCCTAACACGTAACAGTCTGAACTGAGAATTAAAATATTAGGATAGTTGTGAAGCCAGTGATATATGACAAGGACATTTATTTTCGTTTCCTTCAGCTTGTTTTAAATTATGTTCACAAGTTGTATAAATTATCACGTGATGATTTCGTAACCATATGATTACTGAGTCCAGTGGAATGTCGCAGTTTAATGTGCGTTGTTTGAATGAATCAGCTTTTGGCACTAAGGACTTCATAAGGTCGTTTCAAAGCACATGCACGTGACGCTGTAATTTATTTGTAACACTCTCTATGAATTGCGATGTTAAGCAGCCTTTCCTCCGCAATAGAGGCCTATTACCATCGCGTGCACCTAAAATAGCTACACAATTTGTCAAGTGTTACTCACACCGGTGGGAAGAACGAGTACCTTTGGAGATGAACATTGGCTTCGAAAAGAAAAGAGGTTTAGAAGTTTCCGGCAACGTGCTCAAAACTTAATTTTTTTTAGGCCTGTTCATTTTAATCTGTTTTAAAACCTTGCAGATATTGGGGTAAGAAAACTCACAACCTTCCCTTATGACATCTGTATGCTAAAGTAAAAAGGAAAGTTTGATTAACAAGAGAGGAAGTTTACGTGTAATTCCTCGGCACGTACAATTTTCATCCGTGATTATTTGGCATCTTTTTGGTGCTATATTATGCTTGAATCGTCAGAGGTTTTTGCTGCCTTTCTGGCTGTGCCTATTTCTTGCCCTTACCACGTAAACGGCAAGCTGTTAACATTAAACTACGTAGGTCTTCTTGTAAAGTGTCTGAACAGGATAATATCTAAAACGTAGGAAAGAAATGTTCCTGCCAGTCGCGCCAAATTGATGTTGGTTTACAGCACTGGCCTAAACCACTTTTATTCCAGTTACAACACAGAATCAGATAATTAATATTGGTGTCGTAGTTTTGCATTTTGTGCAACATAACTTGTAGCTTTACTGAGCGGCGGTGAGTTTGCAGTATCACATCTGCCATTTATGCTGGAAATAGGCGTTTCTGATCTTATCCCTTACCATTTACCATGATGAGTATACTGTAGGCATTGCCCAGTCCTTCCAAGCTAAGTAAGGAATATTGTCTTTAATTCATTAGCGTCGCGTCCTCATTTACGGATAGTAACTACACTCACTTCGTGTTCCTTAATCTAGTGTACTCCTGCCGAAGGAAATGATAGGGTCTTCTGCAGAAATAACTAGAGCTGTGTGATATATGGGGCCATTATTTCATCTGACCCAAATTGTTAGTTACTTCCCTCCGCTATTGAAATTCACCATGGTTTAGGTCAACGCGTTTCAGAGCAGTGTTTTCCATTTAATATTAGTTTCTTCTTCACCATACTTCAAGACAGCACTGGAATACGCTTTCATGACTAGATACATTGTGTTTTGTTTCGGCATGAGTCGATGAATGTACAAATAGGTGTGTTTTTGTAGAAAGTAATTGTCTTATAAAGCGCTCCTCTCTTGCATAATATTGGCGTTTTACTTTCTCATAAAGTGACTGTGGGACTGGGTAAAACAAAAGGAAACTAATTATATTTCTCAAAGGATTGATAAATTATGTTTTGTAAACAAAAATTTCCTGTGCACGCCATCGTGGCACATAACGGTAAAGTGGTAAAGTGCACCCTTGTACAGAAAATGAGGCCCTGTACAGGCCGTACGGCCCATAGGGGTAGTAGAGGTATAGCTCTACTCGTTCTTGACGACGGAACTAGAAGTGGGTGAGGGGTTAGCGTCACGCCCCAGCCGCTCTTACCCCCGGGAGAGTCCCGGTACCGATTGTACAGGAGGCTGGGTGGGCCCCAGGGCCGGTCTGGACAGGTGCGGAAAAATCTCGCCCCCACCGGGATTCGATCCACGGACCGTCCAGCACGTAGCCAGTCACTATACCGACTACGCTACCTGCCCCACAATCGTGGCATATGGGGGAATAATATTCTTCAAATCATTTTAGAAAAATTACAAATTATGAATAGGCAATGACTGAGATGGAAGACATCATAGCATATTTTAAAATTTCATCATATTTAGATTAACTGTGCGTTAAATCTGCACAGCAAGAACTGAAAAGAGTCTATGATTTTGAGCGAGGTGGCTTTTATTGTAAATTATTTTAGAGGTCTGGACTAGGTCAAGTGTGACTCTACTGGACAGTGGCGATTGTAGTGAGTCAAACTTGCACATTGCACCTGTAACTGTAGCCACCTATATCAAATCTCAGGTTACAGTGACATTGAATCGTGTACTGAAAGCACCATTATACTACTGTGAGGAAACTGTCATGACCCTTGTACTTGTTATGCCACTGCAGATTTGAGACTTTCACTCTTGTATAAGGAAAGTGAGAAAACTGAAATGACTGTCATGTCATTGTATCCTTTGTAATAACTTTCATGTAAAGTTTTAAATGGTTATGTAGGCATGAAATAGAGTAGAATCAGTAGGAAACCTTTAGTTTCGATATATGTGGCTTGCTTGATGTGGAAATTATGACAGTTCAAAGTTAAGTTGCCCTTCTTTATTAATTACAATTCATCATTAGTAAATATGACAAAGAATTGTTCTTTTCTGTCTTTTGTATCTGTCAAGACTATTTGAAGGAGAAAGTTGTGAAGTTACTGATTATTAATCTAACATGTGTATGTGTTGCAGAACTTTGTGAAGAGTGGGCTCTTGCAAGTAACAATGAATGTGAACCACATGTTCCAACAGATGGTGTCACGTTCATGGTCAAATATTTGGGGAGCACATTGGTGGAAACTCCCAGTAATGAGGAAGCTACTGCTGAAGCCATAAAAACAATTATCACAATGGTAAAGTAAGAAAATAAACTACAATTTAATGTAGGAGAACCAAAAACTGAAAATGTGAAAAAGCCAGAATTTATCTTGGGAATATTTTTAAATTAGTACATTGTGACTTTGAAAATAAACTGTTATTCCACTGAAATAGAAATCATATTGTACTGGAACATGTTATAATTTATATGCCGACTCTCCCCCCCCCCCCCCCCCGCAGTCATATGATTGAAATTTTTACCTCACATTTGTAGTATGTGTAGTGCACCATACTTTGTTCAATTCTGTGGAAACTAAAAAGTGTAACATTCTAAAGTTGATCCAAATATAAAAGTAGCATATGATTAGACACACTTCTTGCCTTAATTTCTGTGTGAGTGGTCATTCTTTTGTATTGTTGACATATATATATATATATAAATGAAGTGTAATTTTTTACTCTCTGATAACTGTGGAGACCAAATGTTCATTATCCATATGTAACCCTATAAAACATCACTTACATAACACAAGCCACTGAAGAGTTTTAAGGTGTAATTTTGTAATACCACGTGATATGCAATATTTTACTTTTATGCAGAATTGAACTCAGTAATAATGAGCACATATGTAACGAAGTTAGGGATTTAGTGAATAATTTTATCTCTGAGCAAAGGTTACAAACATTTACCTTCCAATGTCCAATGGACATATCAAGCAAAGTTTGTTTGCTCTACCTTGTGTCATGCATGGCAGCCAGCCTCTTTTGAATACTCAGTGGTGTTGAATATCCCACGATTTTCCCATTTCTCATCAGTTACTTCTCTGGGCTTGTGAGCCCAGCCTTCCATGCAATTGAAGATTCTGACCGCAGCAATGTTACTAAAAATCTTTTCATCTAAATCAGGAATTACTATGTGACCTTAGTCCCCTCTTGGCCCCACCACCTGCAGTCATCATTTTTACAAAATCTGGTAGTTTTGAATAGACATGGGCTGAGGGAAAGGACACTGGTGTCTGCCATCTTCTCTAAACCTTAGATACCCATTCCCACATAAATTTAGGAACCAGTGATTTAATCTTCTTGAATCTTTTGGGAAATCATAAGCTCAAAATTTGGAATGAAATTTTGTGGCATAGGTTACAGATCAGTGGATAATTTTACCCTGAACAGACAGCATGTCCTTAAATAAAAAGAAGTGCCTTTGTTTTCACCAGGAATTTAAATGAGTAGTCAGTTACAATGTGGTGAAAAAAAATGTCAAAGTGAGCAAACAGTTTATTATCATATACACTTTCAACTTTATGGAAAAACAAGGAAGCATTTGTATCTGAATTTGAAAACAACTTCATTATAAATAATAAAATGAGGAAATGTGACCTGAGCAATATTGATCAAGCACTGCTGGTATGGTTTAAGAGCTCAGAGGAATGCTGGTTTCCCCATCGACAACACCATTTTCAATATACAGGCAAAAAATATTGTTTCATAATGTATCTATGACCATTTATACGTTTACTTATAAATGTTAGCATATGTGTATATGTATGTATTTTCATAAATATGTGAAACGTATTCTATTTGTGACATTTACTTACTATAGTATATTTTACTTTTACTATATAACACATGGAGGTTTTTATGTTCCTGGATCTTATGAACACCAGCTATATCAAGAAAATAACCCAGTTGTTTGTGACTCATTATAACCGAGTTAAACTGTGCGTCTTTTTGTGTCTATATATATACTTGATAAAGATTAAAAACAGGAGACAAAGATGATGTAAAGACTAGTATAATGGACAAGTGCAGTGAAAGTTGCAATGTCCAGCACCTCTGGAATTGTGATTTTCCAGATACAGGTATTAGGAAGTTATACGTAGTGTGTGTCTTGGTCTACCCAACAACCTTATGGACAGACCTAATCAATTTGTCATTTGGTACTGTACCATATTTACTGTTGCACTTTCTGTTCATTTTTTCATCATACACACATAACATGGTGTGTATGTTTATGCGTATGTGTGCCTAATCTCAAAAAACAACAAGATACCCCATTAAATGCTTAGGTTATCATATTCACAACACTGCTGCCGCCTGATGGAATAGTGATGTGCAGTGGACCTGTCACATAATTGTTGGTTAATAGAGCTTTCTGGATCATCTATTGCTAGATATTGCAGCTCTTACTCTATACTGGCCATGTGTGGCTGGTCAGTTTTGAACATTCAGTTGACCAAATCAAGGAAGTTTTCTTGTGATTTTGCTATAACTTTTTTTCAGGCCAAAGCAGGTGGTAAGAAACTGCAGAGGGTAGCACTGTCTGTAAACTTGCATGGTATAAAAGTAGTCGATCTAGGTACAGAAGATACTCATCTTGAGGTTTCTATATACAGGTAAGTTATAAGGAATTAAGATGCAACATATATTTTTATAATGAACAGTACTTACAGTGTGGGCTTTAGTTTAAATCTTGACTGAACTAATACTATGTACAAACAGATGTAAATAATAATTCTTGTGTACAATAGTATCATAAAAGCCAAAGCTTCTTTCTTTAAGGGAACCTGAGGTTTCATTACTGTGTTTACAGGAACCTACTATTAGACCACATCCTAAACCAGGTAAATACAATCCACCCCCACACAACATCTTTCACTGAGACCCATTTACATATTGTTCTTCCATGTCTGGTTCAGTTTCCTGGGTGACTGACCTCCTTGCAGGTTTTCTACCAATATGTTGCGTATGTCCAATCATGCATGCTAACTGTCCCATGCACCTAATTCTCTTGGTATGATCACTGTAATGATTTATAGTGAATTGTACAAATTACTAAGCTATTTATTATGTAACGAATGTATGGATGTACAGTACATTCAATCCTGGAGTACATGCTGACCATCAAAAAAATTTCAGATCTTGGCTGCATCACAACCTGAAGAAAAAGTCTGTTATTACAAGGTGTTTGGATACAACACTTATGTAACTTTCAATATGCAATTTGCGTTAATAATTTTTAGTACAATTATAAAAATTTTTATTTATATGTGGGGTGATACCACACACATATGTGTGATTCAGCATTTATAGCTGACAAGTTTCAGAATGTGCTGCATGTGTCCTAAGTATTGTAGCTTCCTGAAGATGGCAGTGGTTTATGGCCAAAACATGCAGTAGCATCAAGTACTATATATTTTTCAGTTCCTTGCAAATAAATTCATATCTATTGCACAAGAGATGTATAATATTAAAAAGTTCTGTTGCACTACTGCCATCACTGACACTGTTACTGTTATTGCTACTACTGATACTGCTGTTGCTACTGCTAATAAATAATTATGACTACTGCTGTTATGATGTCTGTAATAAAGATGGCAATATTAGCAACGAGGATAGCTCAGTTGGTATAGTGGTTAGTTCATGGGTCACACATTTGAGGAATTGTGTTTTGATTCTTGACTGGGGTAAGAAACTTTACACCCCTCCAAAGTACCTGGACTGGCTGTGAAGTCCACTCAGCCTTCTGCTAAGTAGATACTGGGTCACTTTTGCTGGGACCAAAGTGACTGAAGCTTGAAGCCCCCCCTCCCCCCCCCCCCCCCAAACTTTAGTCATTCACTGTTGTGGCATCTATAGTACTTTTTGATGCACAGGTAGAATACCAGGGTTTGAATTACCTGTATGCTTAGTATCTTGTTTGTTCAGTAAATTTTGTTTTGTGCTCAGTAATGTGGAGCCTTGAGACTTTCTTTCAAAGGTTTTACTGTGCTATGAAGTTAGAGCACTGATTTCTGCTGTAACCAATTGGATTCATGTGCAGTCAGAAAGAGTGCAAGGACAAGTATCTGCCAATTTTCTTTTGATGCATAAGTTGATTTGATGTACATTTACATTTACAAAACATATCCCAGACTATAAGATATTTAAGATTTATAGCATTATTTTTGCCACACAAATAAAAGTCTGACCAAAATATTTTGGTACTTCCTGATGTTGGAATCTTTTTCAGTAGAACTTCCAAGAGTCAGAGTTATGTAACTACCTGTGTTGTCAACGCAATATAGGAAAGTATCTGAAAAAAATGTTTTTTTTTAAGGATTTCTTACTGCTCTGCTGATGCTGCACATGATCGTGTTTTTGCTTTTATTGCTACAAACAGCAATGAAACAATGGAGTGCCATGCATTTCTTTGCCCTAAGAGAAAAATGGTAAGTGAAAACAAATTTGATTACAAGGCCACAATATGTAATATCATTGTACTTTATTCTCAACTCTTCACCATAAGGTGTACTTGACGAATAGATACACATTATGCTACGTTCCTTCTGAACATACTATTTTTTGGCTTCTAACTGCCTCCCATCGTACCTATCCCAAATACAGTAAAAGGAGTCTGAATTTTGATGCCAGTTTCAAAATTGTTTCACACTAAGACCAAAAAAATGCATATCAACTGAAATGTTGACATCAGTATTTGCAAAAGCAAAGGAAAATCACGGTGTATATACTTATTCATGCCTGTAACATGTGGCCCTGCAAGAGTGTAGTACAGTACAAAGATTATATAAGGTGAGTTTTATGTAAGAAACTCACTTGTATGAAACTTAGTCTAATTCTAACATTGCACTTATTTTTTTCTTATTCATATTCTTCCGTTATTTAAGTTTGCTTGTATGTGGTTATATAGTGATATGAGAAATTTAAATTTAGTGCATGCCTGTACCTACCATATTTACACAACTGTAAGATGATAATGCATATAAGATGACACTCCACCACAGCCTTCAGTTTTCACAAATACATACACATGTAATGTTGTGTGCATTTATAAGGTGACTTTTCGTTTTTGAATTATTATGAAAAAATGTTTATCATATATTTGGGTAAATATGGTAATATATATACATACATACATATATATATATAAATTCACTTCAGAAGGATTTACAAGTTAGTGAAAAGAAAATATGCTCTGTGACATTAAGTATCCTGTTTCAGGAAAGGCAAAATACTTGGGCTGATGTTAAAGGTTTTGTTCACATTGGACATAATATTCTGTGAAAGACAAGTTTTTGCAGCTGTTACATTACATTAAGTATCCTGTTTCAGGAAAGGCAAAATACTTGGGCTGATGTTAAAGGTTTTGTTCACATTGGACATAATATTCTGTGAAAGACAAGTTTTTGCAGCTGTTACTTGGTATATAACATGAAACGTGTTTGCTGACAGAAGAACAGCTACAAGAAAACACATATTTTGTTTTTGATACAAATTATATTTATATAATACATACAGATGTACAATGAGATTTAAGAAGTTATACATGCAGTGACTTCCATTTTTCTGGTTCTCTGGGCAGTCACAAAAGAACTGAAGGCCTGCCTAAAAATGTGTATGAGCACATTCCATATTTTAAGTATACTGAATCAACAGCGATTGGTGAAACAACTTCTTATTAGTTTAAGACTTTTAAGAAAACTTGACATCAGGCAGCAGAAAGGCTCATAGGACCTGTTCTATTAGGATACTGGCAAACTAGGATACATTTACTGTTGATATGAATGTGTTAATATTGTTCTTATATATGAAAACAGACCTAAGTAAGATTACACAGTATATGGTGAGTACTGTCCTACAGAGTGGTAGAAAATGGTAAATAGTACTGAAAGACGTATTTGTTCAATAACAGGCACAAGCAGTCACATTAACAGTGGCACAGTCCTTCAATACAGCCTATGAACTGTGGCAAATATCACAAGAGAGCTCCTGCCTGAGGAATCAAGAACTTAGGCCATGCCATGAAAACAAGAAAATATCAGGTGATTATATAAGCCTCCACAGATTATATTTACGTCTTCAGTTCAGTGAACATTAAATGCCTACAATTTTAATGACAGTATGCCAGTAGCCTCATTACTTGTAACGGCTATGTAATACATTTGAAGTCAGTTGCTGCAGGGTTCATATTGAAAGTTGTCAAGGGACAGGACAGTTTATGCATAATTTCAGATCAAACCAGTCATGATATGATTATCTGTGGTTACATAGGACATAGTCAACACACCTAAGTTTTAGGTGTTTAATAAAGTGACATGTTTCGACCCTTAGGTCATTATCATGTAATATACGGCATAAAAGAGAAATACAAAAATGTCTTGCAAGGCGCTTTTGTAACCATTAGTCTGAAAGCACAATGGGTATATCCATCCTTAAGATTATCTATATGTTTATGAGAATAGTAGTTCACTAAGTCACAGTTATTCTAAGACATTGTCCAATGTGTGAAGTATGCTTTATATAAAAAGCATTTGTGGAGTTGGCCATACTACCATCTGACATAAAAGGTAAAGCTGTCAAGCTGTCCTTGTGCATGCCATGAAGTCATGGAGGTGGGGAGTGCTGTATATTTATTTTATTCATTTATTTTATTTCCATACATCCCATTTAGGTACATACCACGGAAATGGAAAAAGTCACGTACAATGTGCATCTTCAAGCAACTTACAATTGGTTTAACTAATATCAGGTAGAAAAGAATACTTGACAACTACAGTAATAACTTAAATTAACATTATACACCGGATATTAAAAGATTGCATAAAATAATAAAATAAATAAGTTTAAAAAATCAGTCCATATAGTAGGATTTACATGTCCTTGTCCTCATTGTATTTGAAGTATTCTTCCATTGAATAAAAAGAATGATGATATAAAAATGTCTTAAGAGATAATTTGAAGTATTTCATATCATTGGCCAAAATTTTTATATGTTGTGGTAAGTGATTAAAAGCTTTAGAATGTGTTACATATGGTCGTTTATAGATTTTGGTTATATTAACAGTTAGTAGATGAAGATTAGTGTTGTTCCTAGTTATGTATTTATGAATTTCCCTGTTTGAGGTGAATAAGTTTTTGTTTTTAACTGTAAATAAATTTAGTGAGAAAATGTATTGAGAATACAATGTCATAATTTCCATGTTTTTAAACGCTTCCCTTACTCTAGTGTTGGTTATGATTCTAACAATTTTCTTTCGTAAAATAAACATTTTTTTAACATTGGAAGATCTCCCCCGGAAAATTATGCCATAACTCAAAAAGGAATGTATATAAGTGTAATAAATTGTTCTTAGTGTAGACTGGGGTACAATATGTTTTAGATTTCTTAAAGCATAACAAGCAGAGCATAGTTTGGTTGCTATCTGATCAATATGTTGATTCCAAGACAGTGTCTTGTGGATACTTAATCCCAAAAATTTAGTCTCAGTGGAATTTGAAATATTTTTGTGTTCATATTCAACTTTAGTTTTAACCTGATAATAATTTTTCGTTCTAAATTCCACGTAGTAGGTTTTATTGAAGTTCAGTATGAGTAAGTTGCTGTTAAACCAAGAGATTATGTTGCAGAAAGATTGATTAATATTAAAATTAAAATCTAAATTGTCTAGAATCAGTTATTAATAGACTGGTATCATCAGCAAAGAGAACCATACTGTTATTTTTAGTAATTATTTTTGGTAGGTCATTTATAAAAAGAAGGAAAAACAGGGGACCAAGAATTTAACCTTGAGGTACACCATTTTTCTTTATCAATTCCCATTTCGAAGAGCTGTTGTTGTTGTTGTTATTATTATTATTATTATTAAGTATTACTTTCTGATATCTGCAGGTTAGATAGGATTCAAATAGTGTTTTAAATTTTCCTTCAGTACCATATATCTCCACTCTTAACCTGGGCTTCATGCTTGGGCAATTTACCCATGTGGAAAAGAGCCCACAGTGGCAATAAATACTTCACATAAGTACTTGCTTACATATTATTACTCTTCTTAATATTTGGGGAATATTAAGTCCATAATCCTTGACACTCACATCTATGTGTATGGCATTTCTGGAAGGGTGAACCTCAAGAATAAGCTCCTGAGGTTAATATGTTATGAATCACTCTTTTCAGGCTGACCTATGAGTCACATTTACATTAAATGTACTATACATAGGTCTGCAGAAATAAACAGCTACAAACTACACATCTAGGGATTACCTGTACTTGAAATGCAAAGCATGAAGAAGGCAGTGTGAAAATAAATTAACCTTTAGTGGACAAATGGGACAGTGTAACCCCATTAAACACACACACACACACATATATATATATATATATATTTTGGTTGTCTGAAAGGGGAAATACTGTCCTACTGTGGGAATATAAATTAAATAGTGCTATGGCCACAGCAAAAAACTGGCATTTAAGAGGCCATACACCTAAGGCTAAGTGGTACAGTAAGTTTTTCTTTGTAACATAATAATATCAGTAAGTAAGGATAAAAAATTTATTTGTAAGCTATATAGATGTAGTTACACACATTCAGACTTATAAGTGGTTTGTTTATCTGACAGGTTTCCACAACAAAATGAAGGAGAATAGCAGTAATATACAGCATATGAGTGAAAGCAAGACCCTATTAATTGATCTGTCATCAGAACAAGAGACTCTGAGTGAAAATGGAAACTCCTGGGTAAGTGAATGAAACTTATTGCTAACAAATGATTCCCTTAGAAATTAATGTAAATCATAGTAACAATTTTGTTAAAATACACATTGTGTAATGACCATGTTCTAACTGCATGTTTTGGTGTCATGTTGTATTCTCTCAACTGTTACACAATGTTTCAGTCAAATATGTCTAATAGTTATTTTTGACTGATACACTTAGTAATTCCATAGTTTAACCTGTACTGTGCTTAATGCTTGGTGTGGGTCTATGGCCATTCACTGACTGGGATTGTGGTTTGGAATACCACTGGGGGTATGGATGTCTGTCTTGTGTGAGTGTTGTGTGTTGTCAGGTACAGGTCTTTGCTTTGGGCTGATCTCTCATCCAGAGGAGTCCTACCACATGTGACGTGTCTAAGTGTGTTCATGAAGCTTTGATAATAAGGAATCCTTGGCCCACTAGGGACTGTTGCAGCCGGGGTGGGGGGTGGGGTGATGGTGGTTTAATGCTTATCATGCCATTAGTAATGTACAGTGTTAATATTATGTGGGAGCAAGCTTGTGAATTTCAGTGCCTTCACTGGACAGAGGCACATACCAATAACATGGGGTAAAGCAAGTTTTGTTGTGACTGAAGATACAAGGCAAAGCAATAAGTGTTTAAACTCCAACCCATATGCTCAATATGATGTATGTGATATAACTTAGTGGCTGCACCATTCAGTAAGAAGTGTCTGTGTTTGTGTGAATGTGCGCGTGTGTGAGGGCACTTGCGTATATGCATAAGCCTAATAATTGATATTCTCTCATTATTCTATAACATGTAGCAAGTCATTTTTCTAGTTATGCATATATATATATTAGGTCACTGCAGTTACTGAAAACAGACTGTTGTCATTATTTGCTTTAGAGGCACCTACATGCTTCAGTCAGTATTGCAGTCTTAATCTTTTAGAATAAAAGTTCTGCCCAGGTAGCAACACTGCTTATTTTGTCCAGCTCTCCACAGGAACTTTTTTAGTTCATGGTATTGATATTCAGTAACAATTGTGATTTTATAGTATCCTTCAAGGACTGTATAATGTGGAAGGGTTATCTATGAAAGTCATTGTTAGGAATTGGGTATGTAAAACTACCACATTTTAATTTCAGTACGATTCTTACTATTGATATGTACTAAAATTTTGTACCAATATTTACTTCTTCTTCTTCTTCTGTGGTGTTACAGTCCATGTAGCTTGACCTTAGCCTCCCTAATGACATCCATCCATTCTGATCGGTCAAGGGCTTTTCTTCTCCATCCTTTAATCCCTATCATTTTAAAATCCACCTGTATGCCTTCCTAACTTTGTTCTTCCAACCTTCCTTTTACCCTCCAATTTGGCATCTAAAGCACCCTTGGGAGTTCTTTTATTTTCCATTCTTATTAAATGACCCAGCCATTCAAGTCTTCTAATCTTGATGTCTGTTACTATATCTCTATTTCAGTATAGATTATTAAGTTCTTCATTTGTCCTGATATTCCAGGTCCCTCTGTCACAAATAGGTTTATATATTTTTCTACATGTTTTCCTTTCCCAGGTACTAATATTTACTACACTATCAAATAAGATATTTATCACAGTAAAACCTTGCAACACAGAGTGGAAGATTAAAGGCTGAAAATTTTTCACACAATATACTTCCTCAGTCTCACTGTTCTCTGTACCTAGGAAATTCAGTTCATGATTCATATATTTGGTTGCCATGTCTTGCCAATAGAACAAATATTCCATGCCATTTTGTAACAAGAGAGAAGTATTTTGCTAAGATCATGTAGGAAGTTAGATGAAAAATTGTTTTAATTTAGTTGAAGTAGCAAGTAAGAGGACCACTGAGTGTCATTTCAATTCAATTCAATTATTTTTGTTCATCTGATCAAGAAGGGGGTTGTAACCCACAGGATATAGAACATGTCAATTCCATTTAATTCCGTCAATGAGTATTACAATACATTACAACAGATACAAGCAGTCTAAAATAAGATAAAATACAATGCAGCCACTGTAAAATCAGCAGTCATAAAAAAGTTAACAATATGTACTAATTTAAACATACATTTCAGTTGTACAGTTTTATAATATGTTACTATGTAAAATTAATTAATATGTCAACAATTCTCAAGATGAAACTTTAGAACATAAAAAAAAGCTAAATAATAGTAAATGTTTTAAATCTTATTACATTTAAAATATTCATCCAAGGTATAAAATGAATGAAAGTACAAGAAATTTTTCAAGGCATGTTTAAGTTGAGTTCTATTATGGCAGAGTTCCTTTATTTGAGAAGGCAGACTGTTGAACACCCTAATCCCAGTGTAATACGTTCCCTTCTGATATACTCACAGTTTAGATATTGGCAGATGTAGATTCAATTTAGTCCTAGTATTGATGTTATGTATCTCAGAGTTCACCTTAAAATAATCCCCATTATCGATCACAAAAATCAAAAGTGATAATATATATGGAAATTGTAATGATAATATTTTTAAGTTCTTAAAATGTTCTCTACATGGATCTATATCTCTTATCCCTACAATGATTCTAATAATTCTTTTTTGTAATCTGAAAATAATGTTACTATGATGGGAATTCCCCCAGAGTATTAATCCGTAAGTCAATACGGAGCCTTTCTCATTAAGTGGTGTACACAGAACGTAAGAGCCCTTTATTTTCTTGTATATAAGCTGCTTACTGTCTAAGTCACTAACATTATTTTTTGGTTATTATTTTCAGGTTTGCTTTGATGATGACATATCTGAGAACTTGAACTCTAGCTTTACAAGGTTTGTGGTTTTAATTACTGGTTATGTGTAGTTCAGAAGTTAATACTACAACTCTTACACTTAGATGCTATGTAGACTATTAATATGACAGTGAACAATAACAGCAGTGGCAACAATAACTATAGCAGCAACAATAACAACAATGACAACAATGTGAATGGATTGATGTTTCTACCAGGATGGGTTGTATTATGGCAAAGCCTGTCCATTATTCTCTCTCTCTCTTCCCATAATTGTTCCTCTTTTTTTCTGTATTCACACTTTTCTTGCTGTAGTTCATTTTCTTTCCCTTGCTGTGTTTTCAGTACAGTCCTCTATCTTCTGAATCATTATTTGTGCAACATCTTCATTCCTGATGCTCTTGAATAACTCTTGTGCCTTCTGTGCACAATGCAGGTTTCAAGAACAATATCCTTCCATTCACCAACATTTCTGAATTTACAATTCAAAAGTCACTATCTCCACAGTTTGGAATGGTTCTGTACACAGTGTAAATGACTGCATATATTACAGATAGGAGCAGTTCATACCTCTTCCTGTAATTTGGTAAGTTCTATATTAGTAATAGACTTATACTTCTAATGTGACATTTTTATGTGATATCTTTATAAGTGTGCCAGCAAATTGCCTCACTCTATTTAAATTAACGTTGTCTTGTAATAGTATGAGTGTTGATGGTAATACAGGTCACATCTCTAAACCATTTCACTCAGGACCTGGCTGGCACTGAACCAGGGAATTTTCTGAACCATTGGTAGTCAGCATATTATGTTATCATAACACCTTACATTGACTTCATAAATTAAAATGTTACTGTTTTACACAATTTTAATACACTGGCTTCACATCAGGACTGTTAATTTAAACAAATTTTTCCACATTGATGCTAGTGCACTCACCTCAAAATATATTGCACATGTCCAGAACATATTAAGGCTTATGAAATTTACAATCACATTCTCACACTATGACAGTTGCTAGAAAATGCAGAGACTTACAGACTGTTACTGTCCAACATCTGATGTATATTAGACTAATCATGTACCACACGGTTCGTCACATTCTACACTCCAGCTGGGTTAAGCTATGTTTGTCTCTGAATGTCACTGAAGTTTGAAGATGGATGTACTGTTGTCACAGCTGTACAGTAAGCCTACAGTTTTTTGAGATGTGATGCAGCATAGTTGAACAGAGGGTATTTATGTAGCCAATGGCAAGGTGTTACATCCCTGAAGACTATAATATTTATACTTATAGGTGTGAGCTCCTCAATTAGCAGATATGCTCATTAGTGATACACGTTGTACATTTTTTAACCCTTCAGTGATGGGGTTTAATTCCCAACTAATCTTCAAGACAGAGGGTCTTTAAACTCCCAGCACTTTTAAATGCATTCACAGCCATATGGTGCACCTATGCCAGCAGCATATGAGGCATTAAAGATCTGTACAGTGTACTGAGACCTCTCATTTATCGCAATTTATTAAGACCAGCCATGTTCAACAAGTGGTTGTAACTGTATTTTATATTTCAGGATAACAAGTAGTCAAAAACAGCAGAACCCAGTCATCACCTCTCCACAGCATCATCTACATATCCTTGCCAGCAGTAGTGGGACAAGTGGATGGGGAAGTAAACATTCCAGCAGTTTGCTCTGGTCTTAGCAATCTTGGCCTGATTCTGACATGCCCCACCAAATGCTGTTATATTCTTGCATTCCTGCACATTATGGCTTCAGGCAATCACAGTATGGAAATGTGCCACTTCAAAAGTGGGGAGTTTTATATTACTTTGTGAATGCATTTTTCATTTCATGGTTGTGTGTACAAAGATTAAGCTTATCAGTATGAATGTGTGTCAACACATTTGTAAATATGCTGTTCTTTGTAAATGGAAATGTACAGATTTGCAGTAACTACTTTATATAATTCTAAATACTGGTACACAGAATTATGTTCTTGTGGTACATATACCATCCAGATATTTTTATTGTTAACTATTATAATTCAATTATTCACACAGTTTTGATATATCATACAGCATTATGTATGAACACAGTAATGTATTACAGCCTAGATAAGTAACCCTTATATGCAACACCATATTCACTACCATTACACCAATGGCAGGTATTTCAGTGATGTGATTCCTTAGAAAAAACTTTACTTATAATATCTGTTTAACATTCAGTTAAGACTACCTACTTAACACTGCTGCATGCATTTTAATGGGAAGTCCTCATGCTGCTACAGTCTGGTCTTAACTGAACACTGAACCAGGCACAGAAAATTTACACTTGCATTTATTAAAAAGACACACTTCATCGTGAAATTAAGAACTTTTTGTCACACAGAACTTTATTGGCATGAATGAATGAGGTGTATAAAGGACACTGACCCTCTGTGTTACAAATGAAGACTGAAGTGTTCTGTTTATTTCTAATTACTACTTACATGGTATACTGATATACACAGAAATACAGCATAAGTGTATGTTTTGTATTCCACACGAAATGGTATGCCGGCGGATACTTCGTAATGCAATAATGACATATTCATGAATATGTAGATATTATCACTGTATCAGTTAATGGTGCTCCATGGATCAGTAAGATCTGTTATTTTTATAATATCAAAGATTTATTGTGAAATGTTGTGGATATATGTTACAATTTGTGTAGTGGAACATGTGGCTTATTTCCGTATTCACCAACATTTACATAATGGGATATTATGTGTTTGCTGCTTTCTGAAATATATATAAAAACAGCAAATTTGGAGAGAAATCTTATCTGGATATTTCTGTTCTTTTGGGATATGGCGACATAAACCCATTGACATGATGCCATATCCCAAAAGAACAGAGCCGTAAACTGCACTGCTGCAAGAGCCTAAGAACTTGCAAATCATATATGCATAATGTGTTACAATTACAGTCTTCTGGGATGTGACACCATGTACTTTGGTTCCAGATACCAACATTTTGGAGGAAATTGCTGCCTCCATCTTCAGAGTAAGTGAAGGAAGTAGGCAGCAGTTTCCTCCAAAACATTGGTGCCCCTCTACTGAACTAGACAGCATCACATTCCAGAATGTTAATAATCACTACCATGAGAATCTTCTATGAAGATTTGTCACATCTCTGTTGACAGCATATTTGCAACGTTAGGTAGCTGAGTTTGAAGATGTTCTTTTTTTGTCTTCTTCAGTAATGGAAATATAATTTCAGTGTTTACGAGTATTTTCATTAAAACAAATATAAGACATTTACTTTTCACTGTGTATGTAGCATGTGAAGTTATAACTTAAAAAAACAGTAAGAGATGTGGCACAGAAATGGAAAGAAGAATATTTATAATATTTACTGCTATAAACAATGTCATTTTCACACAGACATCCTATGAACTTTTCCCCGAGCACGGCAGCTGTTGCAAGACCTTTACTGAATAAAATGAGTCCATCCACCAGGAATGTATCATTAAGTGGAAATAATTTAAAAATCTAAGGGAACACTTAATTTGGAAGTTCTACCCATTCATTGAGTTTCTGATGCATATTTTATTCTTCTAAGTACATTATATACACTGTCTTAGAAAATGCTTACTCAGCTATTTATGCATAAAATATTTTCCCATTTTAGAAATTCCATGTTTACATGCATTTATTTTATGATTTGCAAAATATTACCTGGAAATGTCATAACAGCTACATTGTCTTCCATATAAGTTAATCAGTGGTCCATATTGAGCATATGTTAATCAGGACTCTGTCTTCTTAAACAAAAATTTGATATTTTGTTAATAATGATAACAATGGGAATAACAAAAACACAAGAAGTGCTGTTCTTTTTAACAGGCTCAGGTTAGAAATACAGATAACGAAAATAAATTGATTTCTTTTATGCTGAATATTTCTTCTCATATTATTTCAGTTATACATTTCTGTGAAAATTTGGAATTCAAATATGGGCGCAATGCAACAGGTGACATGAACTGCCAAGAAAGTGGCATTAAGATGTTCTTCCAAGTGATAAGATCACACTTCAAAGGAGGGTAGAGTAAAACAGATAAAGTATAAGAACATTTACCTCTTTAATTCAACTGCAAGAAAATTATCTGATACAGGTCATCCATTGATTTCCAGGAAAAAATCACTAATTATGTTCCTAATGAAACTTCAAGCAGATGAATTTTATTAACAGGGAATTGCATTTTTTCATATTTCAATGAATACACATTACTCTGTTGTATGGAAACTTATATCAAACACTTTAGCAATCAAAACACAACCATTACAACACTGAAAAGAGAATTCAATAAGCTATTGAATGGGATTTTGGTTCAATGTCAGTGAATTTTTCCATGACAAAAGCAATATGCTCTGTTTAGAAGGAAGGCTTAAAACATGTACCTTGCATTTCATTATATTTCAGAGTTTTAAAACAATATGAATTTCATTCTTCCAAATGTGACATGTTCTTATTTATTGTTCCCTTGTGTGCACAGCAACTGTCTGCCACTTTTGGCTAGTTGTGAGAAATTCTGTTTATAAATGCAGATAAGAATTGGGAATTAAAGTATATTAACATTATATGACTGTTTAAAAAGCAGTACTTTTTGGTCATATTTTGGGGTAAGTGTGTGTGAATATATCAAATTATTTGTGCAAGTGTGTGAGTGATGTTAAGTTTATCTAAGATATTCATGTTTTGTTTTTGTAAATATTTTATTCAATGTGTCAGAGTTTATACCTATTACATAATTATTAGTCACTTAAATTTCATGAAAGTTTAAAGTTGTTTCTACAAGCAACACTTAAATTTGTGAACTTCTTCACTTTATACTGATAACTTATGATAAATTACTTTTTCTTAAAATGTCACAATATCTAGTTTTATATTCTCATCTAATGTTTCTCTGTCCCTTTACAGACGATGCAGTAGGCCTCTGGCCTGAACCCAAATATTATAACACCTTACATACTTTTAATTTTATATACATGGGTCTGTGCATCGTGAATCGAATTTAACAATTTTCCAACTAGATGCGACTTATTCAGTTCATTAAATTACTGTAGGCAGCTCTACATGTTTCGGGTGTAGACACCCATCATCAGGAGCTCGTACAACTGTAAATACAGCTTCTGGTATTGATTAACTGGATCTACTACCACCCGCTCTCGTTGAGTTCCAACTCAACAACATAAGCGGATGGTAGTAGATCTGGTTAATCAATACCAGAAGCTGTATTTACAGTTGTACGAGCTCCTGATGATGGGTGTCTACACCCGAAACATGTAGAGCTGCCTACAGTAATGTAATGAACTGAATAAGTCGCATCTAGTTGGAAAATTGTTAAATACCTTACATTCTATTACAGAGAGGGTCTCCATAACAAAAGTGTGTACAAAAAGAAACACAGAATTCAGAAATTTGAAATTAGAGTTGCGAATGTGGAAGGAAAGTTAATTATTGCATATGAAAGATGTTTGTACCAACTACAGGGCACACATTTACCTTTGGTTTCTTAACACTCCTCCTTCCAATAACATTCATTTGGAAACATCAGTTATTTCTGATGCTGCAGAGATGATAGTATGCATCCCTAACAGTTCTTTATATCACAGCCTGGACTTTTATTAACAGAATTAAAGTAGTACCATCAAGATCCTATTGTATCATACAGAAATATAAGATCAGGTGAGTCAGCAAATACAAATATTAGAATTTTATGTCTTTAAAATAACTGACTTCAAAAGTAATTTTACAAGTTCTAAATTTTCACATAAGCAACCTCTAAAGCCCACTGCTTGTTATATGTTAAAAGACTCTTGTTCATGACATAAAAGTATAAAGAAACATTGCACCTGCTGAACAGAATTGGTGACTTCCAACACAGGTATATAAGTAAGTTACCAACTATGATGTTAGCTTCAGAATATTAAGAACAAAATGAATACAGTGGTATTATGGCAGGTAGGGCTAAAATGTGGCATATTTAAAATATTTGGGAAAAACACTAAGAAATCAAAACTGCATGCATGAAGAAATTAAGTGCAGCTGAATTCAGTGTTTACCTGCTACCATTCAGCCCTGATCTTCTGTCTTCCTGTTTGCTTTAATATATATACTCCTTACTCCTTCTTGAGAAGCTAACTTCTATGTGAACTTTTTGTAATATGATATGTTTTTACAGTGAGGAGTTGTTAGCATCTCGCCCAACCCCCAAGCTGGAGGACCACCCCGTGTCGGCTGTCCATGGCTGCTTATTCAATATAGTTGCACTGTCCTTCATATAGGAGGCCGTTCCTCCGTCTGCAACCTGAGGACACGTCATGCCATGGTGACAGGCACTCACTATATATACAGGGTGTCCCAGGAGGAAAGGACCTAACTTCGGGAGAGTGTTCCTTAGGTCAAACTATATTGATATAACCCAAAACACCTATATCCAAAGTTCAATGGTTACGGAGATATTGGCCAGAGAAAAGT
>Ga0123354_10002804_pt1 | contig 23475 bp, 12 predicted proteins | sample TergutLab28metaG_2_FD_97872 | JGI IMG/M metagenome (GOLD analysis project Ga0123354, IMG submission 97872) | Labiotermes labralis P4 segment gut microbial communities from Petit-Saut dam, French Guiana - Lab288 P4 | ecosystem: Host-associated > Arthropoda: Insects > Digestive system > Gut ... | reverse complement strand
TGCTTACTCCCTGAGGATGATCCGAAAGGATTGAAACATGTAGGAGTGTTTTAGTAAGAATTTAATGGACTAAACGTACGTATTTTAGCTTGTGTTTTATCTGTAAATAAATAGTGCAACAAGCTGGTGTTTGAAAACAGTTTTGTAACATATTTTAACCGTGTTGCATTACTTTATAAAATTACTTAATTTTTTTTGGTAATAAGTAACTTAATTTCGTTAGTCCCCCAAAAATGTATCGCTCAGAATCAAAGTGTCAGTTTTCTTACCTCCGAAACCTTCCAACCCATTTAAATAAAAGTGGTACAATTATCCACTTCTGCCAATAAATATTTTTCTATTCGCCTTTAATACAGAGCAGATTCTGAAGTAAACTTTTCCTTTTCAAACTTTTATGAAAAGCAGGAAAAGTGATATAGTGTTTCTGGTAATAAAGGTATCGTTATTTATAAACTGGTAATATTTTTATTTGTTTAATAAAAAGAAATACACTGTGCGTTTCTAGATAAAGGGCACATTTACAGAACGGATCGACAACAAAGAGCGTGGAGTCCTATTTAACGTATATTTCAAACCATGTGTGAATTCACTTCAGTACAATCATTGATACAAGAGCTCAATGTAGTCTTTGTTGGCCGAAACTATTATATTACAATATTGGGTTTCCAATCGTTATTTGATGAATCGGAATAATACGACGTAGAAGTGTGGTATCACTTGGAACAGAGGAGGAAAAAACACAATTACAGTTTAAAAAGTACATGAAATTTTAATTGCTATAGTGATTACAAAGGGGTAATTGCTTTTAAATATATAGGAGAAAATATACTGCAGGTTTTGAAGCTCTCAGTTTAGTTAGGTCTCCACAGAATCCTTCAATGAAAACAGCAAGCGAAATTTATTTCCATTAAAACGCAAATAATTAAATTTTTAAAATTTATTGAAGAGATGAACTTGGATTCTTTTATTACATGTTCAGAGGATTTATACAATTTTTATTTCGTTCAGAAGTATTTCAGATGCTGGTGTCATAGTTCAAATTTTTCTCAGCCAGATTATATTTCATTTATTTCTCGGCATGTTATGAAATTTAAGGATTTTAGTCTAATATCAAACAATACTTTCTATTTTATTCAGGAAGTCCGCCGTCCGAATGTCCGTCGAGTTTTCCTATTCTGCAGCAATGATCGCTTCGTTTTAATTAGACCTTTTTAAGAACAGTGTGGCTAAATACGGCGTAGAATACGAATATGAATGATGAATTGTGAGGTATGGGCTGAGGACAGGTGTGGCCATTTCAAAGCACTCTACAAAACGTGGCCCTAGAAAACTACTAAAATACAGGATGGGCCACGAAAAAGTAGTGCGGGTCCGTAGCATAGCGTAAATACAGAAATTAATGCAATAGCCAAATGATGAAAGATGTTGAAAGTGGTTGCCTCCTGCATCAATTCACAGCTGCGCACGTCTAATCACGTTGAGGTATACCCGATAAATTTTCTGTGGAATCACTTTGAAAAGTGCCGTATAAGAATCAAATCCGCACAAGATACAGGAACTGAAGGACAACATCTGCCACGCAGTTGCAGCCATCAAAATCACTATGTTACATCCGGTATACCTCAACATGGTGACAGCACGACTGTTGACTAACTGTTCAAACACTGCGCAATATACACACTAACGCCACAGAGAATATCACAAGGACACGTGCAAAAGGGAAGGGGGGCTACTTTTTCGTGGCTCCCTCTGTATATCAGTTCATTCAACCTATTTCGTAAGAAAACTCAACCCGGGAAATCTCGATTACAAAGCGGGTTTAACCACTCAACTCTGTGGTCTGCAACAAACACCATTAAAACTTCTGTTCATAATGTCATACAGTGCCCTTAGGAGAATGAAAGACGACTGCAAAACTAGGTTCCCTTTCACACCACAATATCGACTCAACCTCCTTCAATTCAGGCTGAAAATTAATTTTCCCAGCCTCGTCTGAAAATCCTCCTCCTGGTTTTGTAAGGACTCTCAGATAATGATCCAGTTGATGGTTACTTATTGACAAATGGAATAAGAATTCTATGTGTGGTGGGATGGGGTTCTAACCAGAAAGTACCCACTGTCCCTCCTCATCTTCACTAATTATAGGCCAGATCGATATAACGTGATTACCTAATGGACCAGGAGACTCTAACAACTAGCACATTGGAATTTGCTGAAATTGTCTTAATTCTTTATCATGCTCCAAAAGAGAACACAGCATTCTAAGATGCTGGACAAACATCAACAGTAAGTTTTTCACATAAAAAAAAGAAAAAAGTTCACACAATCATTATGTCCGGAAATAAATACTTGTTATTTTAATACCAAAAATAATTAAAAAATAAGTACCTTAAATATGTAATATTTTACTTGCACTTGACCTAATATATTTACAACACACGTTCCAATTTAATTGAGTTGTGATTGTTTATAAAGCCACAATTCAAAAGAAATGTTCAAAATGCCTTCCACCTGAAACAGTACAATCATGGGTTGTTATGATCATAGACAGTCGCACCATGTCAGAGGACTCAGTGCGGTTGTGAGTAGTTCGACAGGCATGAAAAACGCGTTGGTGAGAGTATCTTTTTTTTTTAAAATTGGACCTGAATATGATAGAATTCTTAGGCTTTCCTACACAGATAAAAATCTAGAGGACTTCGACCGGACGAACGTGAAGGGTTTACCTCGAAAACTCTATGCGTATGTATATTGAAATAAACTTTTTTTCTTCTTTGGGTGTGGGGATCTCAATCCTGAAATTATTCCAATCATTCTGGATTAAAATTATACAATAAATAAAGTCAGCAAATAATGAATAAATAATAAAATATTTACACAATTCATCACCGATTACTCGCACATCCTCTTCGCTTGAGTACAGTAGAAACAGGAGTTCTGTTTTATTGTGATTTTTGTAGCGCCAAATTATCAAATATGCCCCCACCCCCCCGTGACCGAACAGCCGCTGGTAGGCCAAGGCCTCCATTAACGAGGTTTCACGATCACAGTTAGACACACCACACTCGGTCGGACTCCTACGGACGAGTGACCAGCCCAACGCAGAAACCTCTACCTGATAACACAACACTCACAACAGACAAACATGCATGTCCCCAGCGGGATATGAACCCACAATCCCAGCAAGCAAGCGACCGCAGAACCGTGCATCAGACCGCGCGGCCACTGAAATCGGTTAAGATACATTTTACAAACTCATACGTTTAACGTGATCATATTTATAACATAACGATAATCGTCATAATTATTCAATTAATAAATGCGAGGTATCAGGCCTTAAGAAGACACTAATTGGATATATTTCGTCAAGACCAACTTTACTTTATCGTGTTCACAGCAGAACTTTACTGGACTGTTCCTATGCCACACGAACCCAATCACGTCTATTTATTTATCCCCTCCCCTCCCCTCCCCCCCCCTTTTCTATGCACAGATATTACATGCAGTCCCTTTAAGTCTTGCAGGACTATACGGTCTGGTAAATGTACATGCATTATACGTGCCACATCCATCACAGCCTCTTCGCTGTGATCACAAATTATAAAGTTCTAAATAAAACATAGCCTAATGCATTACTTGGGCTAGTGACTGCACGGTAATGAGACATGAAATTTTGAATTCTGATTACAGATTCAGTGATTAATATTGCGATGCGTGTCGACTGGAAGGTCCACATAGTCCTATCGATAGGACGATTTGGCCTCGAGTTCCGTTCCATTAGAACCCCAAGCCATGGTAGCGCATTGTGTGATGTATAAAGCGTCATGTTTAATATTTGTCACCGTATTCATCCATTACGCTAAACTTAATGCATCTTCCATCATACAGGAACAAAACGTATCGACCCGAAGAACTACTATGCGCACTAGTAGCATATTAGTCTGTCTTATTTACCTAAAACCGACTTTCAGTTTTGACTTAGCAGGTTAATATATATGTGATGGATTACAGACTGACTAAAAAAGTAGTTAGTAAATTGTTGGTCGCGAGTTTAATGTTGCTTAGTTTGAAACTCACTGGTTTTACCAGCTTGATGTAAATTCATACGAAATTCACAAACAGGATACTAAGAACCACATTCGAGTTACCTATTAAAGACATCTATTGACACAAAACTTAGTTTGAAAAGTATAATGTAGCACATTATCCTCATCCGATTTAACTATATTTATTGTAATAATTTTATAATACGAAACGCTGAATGGATTTCATATTGGTAAAATAATGAGTTTATTAAGGTTAAGATATTTTAATAATTGTTGGGGATGCACAACTGTTTCCATAATAATTATTAATTTTAATTAATAATTAACATTTATTATTGTTAACAAATCTTATTTATTTATTATCTCTAACTTCATTTACCTGCAGTTTTACAATCACAATTTCTAGTCCATCTAATTCACGCAAATGTGTCGATTAGCCAATGGAAGATTGCATTCTCAGAGTAAAACGTTAATGATGGCCAGTACCAAGTGATGGTAACATGTACACAAATTGCAATAGCTCGTACCTTAAAAATAAATACATAAAGTGTTTAGCTGACCCATTTTTTTTTTAATTATTTCGGTCAAAACATGCCTAACATTTTCAACCCTAACAAGTTCCTAAATTGGCGATGTTTGACAATATTAAAACAGAAACGAGATTACAAGTTAAAAGAGTTTCATACAAAGTTTACAATAACGTGTCCGCATCGAGTGTGAAGGAAAAGTTTCACGTTCAAAATTCATTAATATCGCCGTCAAAACAATAGCGAAGTTAGTGACAAAAGTTTTTCATTCTACCAAATTATTTAATAGTAATAACGCGGTTTTCCAGGTCCACCACCAGAACAAAAGGGTAAATCAGTACTCCCCTAAATTTGTACTCGGGATGTGCCTAGCTCGAATCTCGAAGTAAATTCATCAACAGAACCTCAATTAGCCCACCCCCGACTTCCAGTTCATTGGTCACTAAACATCGTAACGAACACGTTCTAGAACATAACAAATTGTCATATTCGCTTAACTGCTATATTTGGGTATTTAATAAAATACACTTTCATAAGGTTTGAAATATTTCCTTGAACTTTGTTTCAAAGTAAAATATAAACAATAAATTATAAAATAATGTAGCATTTTTCTTTGTTTGTGGTCACAAAAGTATCTTTGTTCCAACTTTGGAATAAAATCTTAATGTTTAATACAAGAACTTCAGGGTCAAGACTTAAGACAAGTTGTGCCCAACTCTTGCGAAACCTGCGGACACCTCTGACCTCCCCACAAAATAAAAAAAAATACATAAACATTTAGCAGCGTGTTACAGGTGCTAGAAAAAGGTAGGTGGTCAGTTTCGTGCTCCGGCTACTTTACTTCTGGAAAAATTCCCCGTTAGCCAATGAATAATGGGTTGGGTGACAACTAGTCCCGGTTTGGAAGATTTAGAAAAGACCTAAATCTCTTGCCACTCCGTGAATAGAACCAAGATTGCTTGTACGGACAACCGGTTGGCTTCAGTACACCATCTAAACTATTCCCTGTTGTCGAGTATCCTGACTCAGTTTCCTCACAGATGAAGTTTTGAGGGTGGATTCAGTGATAACTTCTTTAAATGGGCCACAGTAACTTCCATATCTTTGCCGACTCGCCATTCCAAATATCTTCACATCTCATTCGATTCTATACAAAATTCAGAGTGTAAAAAATAATAAAGAAAAAATGTACCAATTAGTAAAAATGCCTGCCCGTTTATACGCTGTCTTCACGTCCTGTACAGCCCATAGCAACACTTGTCCAGTGACAGGCGTTGAACTTTGACAACAAACGATTCATCACTTGCACGTAACTCCTGATATAATCTCAGATTCTGCGACATTCCACACTGAACATCAATACCCAGTCAAGGGGACTTTTTATATAAGAATATTTCTTACAAAAAAAAACGAGTATCAACGCCGCTGAGTAAGGAACATTTCTACTATTTTGGCGTTCTGCGTCAGCAGCGGCGCCTTCTAATTCAAATATGTCATGCAGAGAATATTTTATTCGGCGACCGACAACGAAGAGGGCAGAAGGTAATTCATACACTTGAGAGTTCCAAGGAAAATTTCTCTATAAAATGGACAGCGTAGGTCTAATATTCCGTGTTCGCTGGAGAAGAATTAATCTGATGTGAGAGAATGGCTTTCTGTGACAGTAAACACACTGCTACTGGTCTTAGGAGAGGAAAGGAAAAGGAAAAGGGCGCCCTCAAAGGTTTAAATGGGTGGGGCAGGTAAAATAGTTAATGTCACCAAATCAATGTACCAGCTGTGTATCTACATAATTAATATAAAATTGTATAAACATATTCACTTTCATTGTTTAATTCACAAATTAATAAGATCTGGTCATTAGCCACACACCAAGCTGCAGAGTGAATTCGAGTTTAACTTTGTCTTATATTTTTAATGGTGAGTATTTTACATCGTATCCGGGACTCGGTTTTCAGGCAATCATTCCAGTTCTTCTATCAATTTATCAAGTGTCTTATTACTATTATTATTAATAATATTATCTCACATTCCCGTATTCTTTCTTGATATTTATGATCCGTCATACGGTTTCCGGTGGCTGCGCTGAAAATACGCGTTCCTGATTTCTCTATTTTTACCAAAATCATCTTTATCTAACGTCTAACACTATGATGCATATAAATGCAACGATACGACTATCACTTTAGACAAATTACACCTCAATACCGAACATAAAAATGTATGGTAGAGTGTAGAAACTTAATAGGAATTTCTTTTGGCGTTTTCATGATACCGTGCATTATATTATTCCACAGATCTGTTGAAACATATGCAGCTTCAAATTTGGATACCGTCTCCCTAGCAGCCTACGTTAACCGCAGTCAAATTAAGCTAAACTCATTAACTCGTTCAGTTACGTAACCTCCTACAATAATGTTTGATCTCATAGATAATATGTTTCCAATTCAATTGTTTTTCTTGTAGTCCGAAATCACATTATTCGAAAAATCATACGGCACAATTTATAAATATCGATTTCGAGATCCTCTCATATCAAGCGACAAATACACACTTGTCATTACTTTTAAATAAAAGGCTAGTTAATTACAATATACGCACCCGCGAACCAAAAGCCTTTCTTGAGAACCTAATAGTTTTTCTACTACCCAAGAAACTGCCTGTTGTGGAACCAGACAGCTGTTCAGTGTTTTTAAGTACTGTGTTAAAAACCGCGCCAAACATCCGTGTGCACGTCACAGCACTTCCAACATGTAACAGCCATAGTCGGCCTCTCCCTCATCTGGAAGAATAACAGCCCATACCTCTAAACGTACACGTTGCCATCCATTTTGAATGACCAGTAAAACTGAGCAACTTGCCCTGATTGCTCGTAAAAAGTTAGACAAAACTTCGGGAAGAATCGAGTATTTCTCATAACAAATATTTTATTCGATCTTAGGGTAATAAAGGCATTCTACTCATATGTACTTTTAAACAAGAACAGAATAATTTGTCAAACACACTCCGCAAACAGAAGGGATTACTCTCCTAAAAATTATTACGTAACAGTTGCCACTTAACAACTTCAAACTTCTAACGCAGTAACTCCGTATTCTACTCGTCAGTTAGCTTCATCCATTTTAGCGCGTGTGTGAAGGAGCAAGCAGGTAAGAGTGGAAGCACAGAGCAAGCATCTCCAACCGTTTTATCGTCATTTTAAAAACACTGTCGCATAAATCGCAGGCTTCCAGTTGCTTGTAAACAATGGTGCTAAGTTGAGTGTCAGGAAATTCTAACAAAGTAATCCTTAGCACTCTGAGTTACTTTAACCGCTGTACCAGTCCTTTGATAAAGCGACCCAGTATCGCATTGTGATTTATTCCCAACAGATTAAATGTTTTGGAACAGATATAACGCTGCCTGGCCATTCTGAAGACAGTCAAGCAGCATCTGGGCTGTACTGCCTACAACTGTGTGCAGGATTAGCGAGCTCAGGTATCAAGATATCCGAATCCCACAGCGCTTAGTTTAATGTAAAACAAATTAGGCAAAAACTTTTATATTGAACTGTAAAACTGATTTCAATCCAAATTCGAACCGATCATTTAACCTTTACATTTGTTTGTTTTCCTTTTACATACATTCGTCTTAGGCAATACAAAGAACTTCCAAAAACATTTGCGGTTCATGATCATACATCTTACTTGCTTCAGTCATATTTGCAACGTACATATAAGAGATAAACGCTTTGAAAACGAAATTAACCTGGCTTTTTATACTTAGTACCGCGAAGTACGTATAGGTTGTAAAAAATCAATCAGTTATTGTTGCATAAAGATCTAAAAACTGTTTTTTCTGGATCCACACAAAACAAAAAAATACACCGTGTGGGGTGACTACAGTTCTTAGGCGCGTTTTTAAAATTAAGAATAGTGATTATTAGCTTCGTGACCTGTCTGTCTGTCCGCAAGGAACAACTCGACTTCTAATTGACGGATTTTCATTAAAATTCATATTAGTGTATATATTTGTTGAGAAAATTCAAGTTTAATTAAAATCTGACAAGAATAACGGGTACTTTAAAAGAAAACCTATTTACGCATATGACAGTACGTCTTTCAGTTTTTCTCACAATGAGAAATGTGTCATGCAAAAATTGTAGAGAAAATCAAAACACTCATTTTATGCTCAATAACTTCTTTAACGGAAATGGTGGAAAAATATGATAGAGCCAGACAGGCCACAGACAATAATATACAACGGCACATGCAATTTACGTGCTGGATAAATAAGGTTACAGACACACAATCGGAATATGTAATACTTATTGATTTTCCATGGCCACAATGGTTAGGCGAAAGCACCTCAATATTTCGTTGATACGTACATTCCCTTTCATGTTAACATTAAACCTAGGCTACAGACATGACCTTAAGGTGTAAATAGCTCCTTCTCCCTGACATACAGCTCTAGACTTTGATATTTTCAAATTAATTTGAATATCATTCAGGTTAATTTTACACAGGGTAATTTAATTCATAAGACCTTCCGGGATTTCCGAACCCTGCGGTTCAGTGGCCCGAATGGTCACGCCGAAGGGGAGCATGTCAACAGAGGAAGAGGCACTCCAAGTTTCTGTCCTACCTTACAGGTGCTCGATATGTCCTTTCTGCTGTGTCTGTCTTGGTGGTTGCCCAGCCGAATTCGGAAGTTCCGGAAGGACTTATGAATTATTTGTATGTAATTTTCAGACAAGTTAAGAAGTGAAAACGAATTCTATTCAGGTACGAAAAAATATTCTGTCCCACTCATTCATGTGCAAATGTTTGAACATTTCCAGAAAGGGAAAAGTTCTTCTGTGTTGTATGTGTTAAGCATGTGTGAAACTTGGAGCGAATTATTGAAGGCGATACTCCTGACCGGTGATTTACTACCACATTTACTTAACGCTCGTGTACACACATTTGTCTGTTAATCAGCGCAATTTACCTTGCCTGTAGGAGCCGTGTGTCAGTGACAACGGTTTACTGGCGAAGCCATAGAGTCGCATTGGTGGTTACAGAAATTAACTTCATATTAAGCCTGTACACTATCTGAACTGCGAGTTTGCATATTCACACAGCGGTGATGATAAACGTGCCAGTCTTCTGGGAAATTACGCCATCTATATTGATGTATAGGTACCGATGATGAGAATGTGCTTGCTCTCCATAAACGTTGGTACCCATGTAATGATCGGCTCAAAGTTGTATTCCAGAAAGCTGGAATCCCCATGTCAAGTAATTCTCACACACAACGTATACGGAAGCCCTACTATGACAGTATATAACGTAAACTTTAGTAAAAAATGCCCCATTACAAGACGCTGCCACCTACGTGTATATACCACTGCCGTATTTTGACAAATCAACAGCCACCTTATCTTCTGAATCGTTTAAAAGTTAACATTAAGGGATGCTTGAAAATATTCATGAGAATTAGACTAGGGAAGAATAAAATATTTTTACTCTAAGGCCTACACCAAGCGATCTCAAGCGTTTTCACTGAGATACCTCTACTTGATTTTTGCGCCACAGCTGTTTTCAGTAATGAAGAAAAGAAATTGCAAGGACTGGTTGCGTTTAACCATTTACAGACGAAACACAGACTACTGTATTTAAAGACCCAGTTCCTACCGCGCAGTAAACACTTTTCATCCCGGTTATAAAACCAATCCATTTACGGTACAAGTGACACAAGTCGCTGTTGTTCTCAGATACTTACAAAACACATAAATACAGTGTGGGTAAAGCGTACAATTGTTGAATGTTCAACTTGTTGGTGCTTCACGTAACCAGTAGGCTTTAAAAGGTTAAGTCACATAATGCTAAGAGAAATGCTGCGTACTATCAAGTATATGTAGCATAGGTTTTTTTTTTTACTTTTATATGTTCAGACTATTATTAAATCCCTCTTACCAGTCAATAGTGGTTGGCGTACCAGTAGTGGTAGGCATATCACAGTTTGAGAAATCATAGCTTGTAGGTATTCAATGGCGTAGAGAACGGACATAACGGCACAGTTTTAATTTAATAAATCTGGATCAAATTTGGCAGGTACTGCGATATAAGTTGAACACGTAATTTCCCTAAATCATAAAAGAATTGAATTACAAGACAAAAATATTTAATTTTTTTCCACTATGAACCTTCGGGTTCCGTGAAATGCGGGGAATTTCTTGACTAACTGCAAACCACTTAGCTTATCAAGGGTGAATCTGCACCATGGAGTAAGTAAGTAAGTAAAATATCATTATTTTTTTCTAAACAATCCAAGAACACATTGGTACATTTATTCCATCGGTCTCGCGAAATGGTAGCCTTCTGCGAGGAACTATTTGCACTTTCTCTGTCTTACGAAATCGGTCAACTCGAATGAGTTACTGCATTTAAAAAAAAAAAACCAGCTCCTCAACTCTTGCAACGTTCACAACCCTCTTTGACGCGATTAACTCACCACTGCGATCATCAACATGTATATTCTTTTAACCATTTTCGAAAATTCCGCACCACTTGGTGGCAATTTGCACTCTCATTACGCCACAATACTTACACTTCCAACAACTGACATTGAATTTCTATGGGAGAAACTTTTTTTTTTCACCCATCAAAGTCGAAACAAACTACGAAGTTCTCTGGACGGGGCTTATCCCCCGAAGAGGATCTGTTCGACTGACCGAGTCTTGTTCAATCTGTTGTCCCTATTACAAGTGCTACATCCTACTGGCATAGAAAATGCCGAATTACGACAAGATTTATGGCTAGATAACACTTGTTACCGACTATGAAAACGAGATAAAACGCAGCCTATGAATTAAAAGGAAAAAAACCACACTTTGTGTGGAGTAACCATTTAAAAAAATACGAAACAAGTTTTCACACTTTTCAAATCGTTACACAAATGAAAATAATTTAAAACACAACATACATGTACATTTTTTGACGTTTTGCTGACCATGCATCTCAGTATTTAACCAACTTGACGCACAAAATTTGTTTCACAATAAGTTTTATTTCATGCCTCTACACCTATAGGTGTAAATATAACAGAGGCTGTGTAATGCAATTTTGACCTCCTGATGATGAGCAAATGTCTTCGAAACATGTAGAGGCATTAAATAAAACTTATTGTGAAACAAATATTTGTACATCAAGTTGGTTAAATACTGAAATAAAAATACATGTACATATATTGTCTATCTCCTATTTAAAAATGTACAGACAACAGTAGTTTTACGTCTTCTGTATAGATGCGCTATTTGGTCTGAACGTCCGCAGGAGTATCTAGGTGGAGGGTGTTTGGGAGCATAGGGGTATTATAATTTGGTTTCAGGAGGGGAAATATAAAAACGCGTGACAAAACGCATAACGAGAAACGTCACAGTATTCTTCATCATATATATATATATATATATATATGTGTGTGTGTATGTGTGTGTGTGTATGCGTGTATGTGTGTGTGTGTGTTTGTGAGCCGGGAAAGAACTCATTCGACAACTACCTACAAAGAGCAGCATACTCTTTTAGGAGTTATTCATCAGACATACTTAACCAAAGACAGTATACACCACCACCACCACAGCTTACTTCTTTAAATTCCATGTCTATGTTTTGATAATAAATTTTCAGACGAAAATTATTTAAGCATCTTTCATTTCTGTCATTTATCATCCTCCTACTCTACCCTCCTTGTGATTATCCCGTAATAAAATGTGTCTAGGAGGACAATGAAGTTTCTCATAATGAATTTTGTGTAGTGTCTCTTATATTTCCCGCTTCTTAAACCCAAATATCTTTCTTCACTCCGTTCTCAAGCATCCTTAATATATCGTTCATTTGCAACAAGAGTGTCACACCCCAAAATTTGGCATATTTGAGCTACTGGTATGGAAAATAACGTTTGCAGATGCACTTTTAACAGGCATAGTGTCAGAACGCAGTCTGTAAAACTCGCCGCTGGAGAGCAGCTGTGTCGTCGTTTCACTCATAGAAAATTATAGCACTTCAAAACCTTCAAACGTTTCTCCTGAAAAATCACAAATTTTGAGATGTAACACTCTTGTCACAAATGAGCGATAAATTCTCATCAACCAAGTCTATGTTAATTTGAACCCTTACAATCTGGGTTGGAGACGGAAGAAGAGATTTTGTAATGAATAGTAGTAAGATTTCTCCAATTTTGAAAATTTTGATTTCTTTGGGGGCATATTCAGAACAGTAATGACATGTACATGTGTTATAAACAAAGGTAAAGGTAAAGCAGTCCCATTACAGGCCTGGACAGGCCCAGAGGGTTCCAGGAAGTTGAGGTTCCCAGATTTCGTGAAAAGGACACAGGATGGTTGTAGGTTGTCAGCCTTAAGCACCGGCCGCCTTTACCCCCAGGAAATACTCCTCGTACTCATTTCTGTTAGAGGCTGAGTCGACCCCAGGGCCATAGTGCTTTCGGAAGGATTTTATGTCAATAAAAAATCCACTGACACCAGCTGGGATCGAACCAGCGAAATTCCGATTTGTAGCACAGCACCTTAACCGCTGTGCTACCGCGGTCCCCCTAACACGGTGTAGAGTTAGTAAAAGGAGGGAATTTACAGTATTCAGCAGAATTTATGAACAGTATTTAAATTTGCCAGAAGCATCCAAGGAATAACAGATCAGGTAGCAAACTTCTCGTATCACAGCCACTACATCTGCAGTTACTACGTAAACAACCATTGCTCTACAAGGAAGTATATTATTCTCAGCCCATGCAGTATAAGATATTTTTACAGTAGCGTCTACTCCATCTTCCGTGTTGTTGAATTTCAGTAGCATCTGTCACTTTTATGCTTCCGGCTTTCGCGCGGTAGATCTCAACCATCACTCTTGGTAATGTAACCTCAAGCAGTGGATTTGTGTGTGTGCATGAGATGTTGTGCTTCTCTGTTGTTATTCTTTCAACACATGTAGGCTTACAGTAGCTATTGTAAGCGCTAGAATCTCCAAGCTTCTCTTCCTTTCCACATGATACGCCGTTACTTCTTGATGCCCCAGTGCCTTCTCTAACACGACATTTCACATGCATCCCAAGCGGTAATTCTGACGGATTAATGCTATGAGTTCTTCTTACGATGCATAACTTGTATACGGATACCAAACAATTGTACAAAATAAGCTATTAAATTAAGCAAAAAGAACTGTCTGTGACTTAAACAGGGTTAGATTTCATGAAGTAAGTTTGCTGTAGAATTTGAAGATTTAATGCTCCAAAGTAATTTAAATGTGTACATAACATTTTATACCTTACAGAAAACAGGAGTCATAATTAACCAGTCGGTAGAATGGTTAGAAGATAGGCAAAACGAACTCGGTTCCGATCCCGCAGGCCTAAAAGAATTTCTCTCTCCTCCAACATCCAAACCACGCCTGTTTCCCACACACCATCCTATAAAATGGGTATTTAGGGGCTCTTTCCTGGATATAAAACGGCCGGGGCGTGAGTCTGACCAATCACCTTCATACAGTGCTGAGATTAAGAATTATCGGAGCTATAACTTCGCTTTCCGGTACGCCTTCATAGCGTGTGTAGTGAAAAAATTGCATTTAGTTTTACCTGCACATTGCATCCCCACCTAACGAACCAATCCGAACATTTACACAAGTTAGGTAACCTTCCATATAAATTATCACGTAAACAGACCCAATTTCCGCATCTGAGGACAGGAAGGACCAAATGAAATTTACACGCATGTGCAAAACTTTCCAAAATTTACTATGTTTTGTGGTGTGGTCAATAATCGTGTTGCAGGTCTCTCGTTTTTACTTTAAAAATTATCACAGCAAACTGACCCAGATATGTTACGGTTCTTTGTCTTTCCACAAACTGACAGCAATAAAGAAGAGGAAAAAGTGAAATTTTGTTTCAATAAGAAGTTGCTCCACCCCACTTCAGTCACGAGGTACTAAATACCCCGAACTTCAAACTTCATAATCCGTGTTTTGGAAGAAGATGCTTCCACGAAGTTCAGGCCTCTCACCGCTGGACTCGTTGTGTGTTTGGATATCCATAAAAAAAAAATTTTCGACAAAGAAAATCAGAAATTTAATTCTCCTGCGAGAGGAAATTAACACAAGAGTGGCGTCAGTCACTCCGGAAATGCCTCTATGAAAACTGCGAGAAGTGAGTACAGACTAGATGTGCGCAGGGCTAAGAACGCTGCACACACTGAGAACATAAAATGTGTGTATTGAAACTACATGAGTGGATGAACACGTTACAGGAAATTCTATCGTATGTCTCTCTTCTCATGGAAGTTATTACGTCTCGAATATAGGTCCATAATTGTCAATGACCTGCACTAACACATACAGTCATGCAAGATAGTTAACCCAATGAAAGCTAAGTGAAGTTATACGAAATTGCGCAGTATGTATTGGTGATGTCATATATTTGTGATTGAGACGTATATGCTTGATTTTGAAGAACGTGTCTGTAAAAAGCTATTACGGTTTCAGCCGTAACGGGTTTCACATTCATTTTGTTATTTTAAAGCTCTGGGCTCATAAATGGCAATGACGCGTACAATCGGCTAAATATGAAAAGTGATTATATTCAAAGGAAAAAAAAGGATCGATTAAAACTAACTATTGTTTCTATCAGAAAGAGTCACCGATCGACCAAACAAAAATGAACAGATGATTATTCATGAAGACGAAACAACACTGGATGACCTATATTCTGTTGCTGCTCCTAGTGGTGGTGGTGGTGGTGGTGGTGGTGGTGGGTGGTGATGATGATGATGATGATGATGATGACGACGATGACGACGACGACGATGGCGATGACGATGACAATGATGATGTCGATTGCGGAGCGCATGAACGTTCCTGGTAGGAACCGTTTCGTGTTATGTCAAGGCCACCACATACGTGGTGCGGTTTCTTTGCCATTGCCTTACGAAGCAGTGGCCCTCTCCCAACGGCCTGTGGGTGCTGATGTACTTGATAACCTTGCAGGAACTCTGTGTATACTGTGTTCGGACTGCTAGATTCGACGTTTTCTGTCCATAACCTCACTGAGGTAAGCATAGCTACTGAAGCACTCGAAAGAGCTGGACGAACACGCTGTGTTGAGCATCTGACAAGCGACTCTTCCCTGCCTTTCCTACTCCTCCACATCACGGTTCCAGTCGTCATCTTCATTATTCAATCCTGAAGTAACACGACTCCAGTTCATTATATTAGACAGAGCAAATGCAGCTCTTACCAAGTCCAGGAATGGTCCTGCTTCGGCAGAGGCAGCCATCACCTGGTCGTATTGTTACTGCAGTTACTGCCCATCTGAGCTCAGCTTTGGAAGCGGGTTCCTTTACTATGTTCAACACAATCAATAGATCGGTCAATCAATTACTCAGGTAATACCCAATAAATATGAATTGGCCAATCCATGCAACAGTCAATTTAACCAACCCGCTCTCCAAAAACCAAAATAAAAGAGGTTAAGAGTGAAAAAATAATATCCTTATCAAAGAGGCGTGATTTTGGGGCCCAGGGCCAGTAACCACAATGGTCCCACCTAAGATAAATTATGATATATAAAGAATCACAATCATTAAATGAATTTTCTTAAATTATACTCAGTAATTTCGAGTATCTTGAGAGCAGAAAATATAAATGTTCATCTAAAACATTCATTTTTCCACCCAATTTGCTGCCCCTTCGACTCGAATGCCCGGAGCTGCCGCAGTACTCACCCCCTACTAGCTCCGCCCCTCACCCCCCCTATGCTCTTAGAATTAATATCCTTTGATGATAAAGTAATAACAGAATTTTAAAAGTGTTGGGCCTTAGTTGCTGTGAAATTAGGAACATTTATACTGATTCCATTCGAAATGTTGTCTGCAGTTTGCTGTCATTGGATGGATCGCTATACTATGATGTGAGTTGCAACAGTGTAGTTAGGAGCGAACGGGATGATTTTTGCTCTGCCGTTTCTTTCAGGTTATTGGCTTGTAACGTTTCGAACACTAAATCGGAAACACTGATGCCACAGTAGGGGCCTGTTTAATGAAACAGAATATGCCAAGAGCAGATAGAAATTTTATGAGCCGAAATAACGTGAGGGGTTTATAAATGTTAACACAACAGGATCCTTAATTCCGCATACAAAGCTTGCCCTCGATCACACAATTTCCTCAGTCCTTCTCTGAGGGGATATAGCTCAATAAATGTAACAACCAATTAAAAAGCAACGTGTACTTAACTTCACGAAAATTGATTCAGAATAACAGATCCAGGACTGGGAAATATACTGACAAGACCAAGTAACAGCTTTTGAATCTAATTTAAACTGAAGGCATTAAAATGCTAAAACACTGAAAGTTTAGTAAGTGTTTAAATTTCAGAGAAAAGTAGGACTACAGTATAAAGTAAAGACAAATGTAACGTAGAAATGGAATTGTTGATGTATATGTCTTCTGTGTAGGTTATAAAGTGAATCACGTGTCATGTGACAGGACTTCGTTTCCCGGTTCCAAATGCTTCCAATATAAAGGACCACAGGCGGAAAAAGTAGAAACAAATTTTTAAAAAAGTAGTGGGAAACTTCATTGTGTTCTTTTTCTACACTGTGTAGGTGACCATTAGATGGGCAGGGTAGGTAGAACACATGAGGAAAAAAATCATACAAAATGTTTATTGAGTAACTTAATAAAAATTTAAATTAGGGTCAAAATCAGTTCCTTATCAATTTAATGGTATCCATCCTCTTGTTCTCAGTCGATCATATAATTACACAGTGCTCAGCCCAACACAGCATCTTTTACGATAAAGTAATTTATTCAGCCAAAACACAAAATACATTAGCAATCAACGCTATAAACATGGCGACACGTTTCGGTTCACTGAACCATCTTCAGGTCAAATCCTGAAACAAAACAACTTTTGATACTTTTTATTTTCATGCTGCATGTTTCTGTCGATATCTGTCATTATCAGGCATTCTTTACAAATCGTCATAAACAAGGGAAAGTGTTATTACTTGTGAGATCAATCGTACATTACAATATATATATATATATATATTACAATAATTTTTTATACTGGTAATATTTCATAGTTACCTTGATAGTATCATCAGAGTAGTACTTTTTTCAGAAATTTAAGGGAATCCTAGTTCCTTATAAAGCCCTTCCTCACGCCCTGCTGCGTCATTTAACTTTGTACCTGGACTCGTGATGACAAGGGAGAACAGCGAGATGCGTAAAGTGTGAGATGACTGTGGTACTGTCACTGGAAGATTTCAGCGTTATTTACCGCTGAAGACAATCTGGGGGCTACAGCTCATGAGCAGCGCTACGGTATTGTCCGTGGCTTTAACAAGACTTACCAAAACTGCACAGCCATTATCCTGAAAGATTTTCTAGTGCTTGACGTCGCGATGACAGTGCAGCTCTTCTCGTAGTTGTGAAAGCGTAACAATGGGGCCTTTCTACTGCACAAATCTTCCTCTGAGTAATATTTGGGGAACAGTTCAAATAGCGGTGGTACTCTGATAAGTATCGCAACTATATAAACATATAATTAACTACATTATTTAACACACATTGGTGAATTGCCTGGTTTGTATTTCGAGGATAATGGGTTCGAACGTCATCTGTTTACGTGTTATGAAGCCAAGATTTTGTGGATTTTCACTCGTTCCAGCAGATTAGAACGTACTTCACATACACATGCTGTTTCGATATACCTTTAGAGGACGGCCCTTTTGTAACATTTAACCGTGTACACTGTTTTTGTGTAATTTTTGCCTATTTGCTTCCCGAAAAATAAGAACTGGGGCTCTGCGATCGCCTTCTTACTTGTATGTTTGTGTGTGTGTGTGCAAGCACGAACTCACGCACGCGTGTCCCTCTTAAGTTTTTGAACTAAGTGACGCGTATTTTAGCGAAAATTAGAGAGAAAATCATATCCGAGGAAATCCAGGTCAATAAATTTTAATTTTCTTCACTCAGTAATAGCAACATGGCGGTCGCGCATATCATGAGGTGGGAAAAATGAAAAATGAACATAACGGTTAACAATCACTGCAAAGTCAGGACACAGGAATGTGGTAAAGAAAAAAAAAGTTGAAAATATTTTAAAATATAAAAAATCTTTCACTACAGAAATACATTGCGGGTGAAATGTACGAACAAAACTGATACAATAGGGGCAACTGGAACCATTGCAAAATCAGTCAGAATGCAGATAAGCAACATACTTGGCAAGTACTGCAACATGGTACAATGGGAAGCAAACACAATCGGCCCTGAGCACATATTTCGAGAAGTGGTAATGTAAAAGCGCAACAAGCTTATAATGGGAAATGGCATTACATGTATACCTGCAACACGTACCCTAAAAGCATGGCTTGTTTCAAGTATATAACTGTAAATACGCTGCATAACGGTGACAAATAATGGTAATAATAATAATATATGAATTAAATCTAATTGTATGCAACAGGAAAGTAAACTTGAAATTATGGTCGGAATTCCCTTTTTCTTGAGGGCTTACCAAGAGTTTTGACGGATCATACGTTTGCCCAGTGGGCTGCATCAGATAGGCTGTTTTAAGGATGGATTATATTCGTAATATTGTAAGATCTTTACTGTCACATTGTCAATAAACAACGGTAAAACCTAATCGTACCTAATTAAGCACCGCACCATGAAAATGTACGAAGGTCTCAATTTCAGTACCAGATAGATGTAAGTGGGCAGGATGACGTAAGTATTGCTACCCGCTGGGAAGTGCGTCCGGTAACCACAATGTAGGAGGCTGGGTGTGAAAATGACAAATAGACTCCCGTGGGTACAACTTACTTACCATCCGTGTAGCGCGCATCGTGGTAATATCATCTGTTCTGTAAGTATTACAGCAGTGTCAACTACAGAGTAGCACACTTTTGCCTAAAGCTCGTGCTTATAATTAGGAAGATTGAAATTGCCCAAGTAAGTTTGTGCGGCAGTTCGTATCGACAAGCAAGCCACTAAGACTGCAAACTTCACAGTATCTGCCCCATTATGGCTAAGGAGAAAGAAGCGTTAATCTGCCAGGCAGCCAACTAAGCAACTCGACCTTACTCTAAGCGGGTCTAATTTGTTTTTGTCTACGAATAAAGTTTAATTATTTCTCATGCAAGAAGTAAATTACAAGCAACCTCTGTTCTGCTGTGTTTTGTATGCGACGAGAGAGAAAACACAACCACTTTCACTTAGGAAATTGTGGATTCTTTTGTTGTTCAAAGAACAAAACAAGCGAATGTCTCGTATTTGCATTCAAATTCAGACCAGGCACTTGTAATGGAAGTAAAACTGAACTTCAGAATAGACATATCTGAATGTAACAAAAATTAATGTTCTTAAAATATTCATATGAAGAGACAGCGTGACTTCCTTTCTTAAGATGCATCGGCTAGATACCCTTGATTATTAAAAATTGTATTTTGAAGTTTAATTTTTAATATTAATCGAAGTTTTATTCTCTACCACTGCTCTGATAACAATGTAATCGAAACAATCAATAACAGTAGCGTTTTTTAATATGGAGCAGGTCTGGAAGATAATAGGCATGTTAACAGAACCGGGTATTGGATTACATTAGTTACGTATTTCAGGAAAACATTATAAATCGTGGTAATAATTTTGTTTTCTACCCCAATCAAACAAACGCGGAGCTCATTTATTCGTTTTATGAAACGACACCGGAAATTTGGCATACACACAGTAGACAAATCTACCTGTATTCTAAAGTTGCTCTGTAAGATTTTCGGCAGAGATTACAACAATAGGGACTTTAGTTGTTCCACTCAGTTCCTACGGAAATATTATCGTCAATGCTTCTAGGATCACTGCCTTCCACTTTCTTTAAAAATCAAGGCCCTTATTACCCTGAAATAACAGTGGCTGTTAAATGATCCCCTCAGAAATATTTTCTATACGGATTTCACGCAAAAACTAGAACAGAAAAGTAGAGACCGTATATCCTGCAGCGTTACTTTAGCATCATTCGGTACAGTGTAATGTATACACGAGAACAGATTCAGAAGAAGAATATTTCATGAGTGTGTTGAGTTTGTTGGCTGAGTAACTAACTGCATGTCACAGAGTGCGAGTATGTCTACAATAAATGCCAATTATATTTGAAGAGCTACGAAAATACATTTAGCACATAGACGGATCTATATTTTCTAAATTGGTGTTCGGATTTCCCACTATCATTAAATGTATTTGCAAAAACACATTTATTATCGCTATCATCTATGACAGACAACAAACACTGTTTCCCTAGGTACAGTTATTCTGTGTATAAATATCGGTCTGAAAATAAATTACACCAATACATGTGAAACTCCCCAGGGACAAGACTGGAGTATTACAAACACGGCTTTGAAATGCATTTGAACAGGTATTGAAATAGAGCGAACAGACATGTTTTGAAAACGAGAACTTCCTAGCATTTCTAACCAACACTACTGGACACTTGATTGTAACTGTTTAAATACTGTTGATTCAGTGAGCACCATGCAGGTATATTCACATAAGGAAACATTTGTTTCGGACGGGTGAATAGTGGAGGGAAGCCATTTCCACTTCTATCGCGTCAATACTATTGTTTGGTGCGCCACGGACCGTCAGAATGTTCATGTAACACTGTTAATAAGTTTCACATACGCGCTGATATAACACGAAGGAAACGAGAAACAAAACTGATATACAGGCAAAGGAAAAGTAAGAAAGAGAGGAACGAATGACGCAATAAAAAAATGACGTATATGTACGTAAACAAACAAATTCTAAATATGTAAGTGGATATAAATCAAGGGCAAAAAGAAAGAAAGGAAGAAAGAAACATAGACAATACACGTATAACGTAAGAGTTTGGCGAGTCTGAGAAACGTTCACGCGTCTTCGGATAGCCAAACAGCCCGGCACTAATTCAATCGAAGGCAGCATTTTTATGGCGATTTTAATTCGCAGGTAAAAGTATACCTTACTTAGACCTTAATGTAAAGTTTCCGATATATTTTTCTGATTATAAAAAGTCAGTTCCTCGACAGATTGTAATGAAAATCTCCAATACCGAATTTCACTAATATCCGTCCAGTGAGAGTCGAATTAATATGCGCGGACAGACTGACGGACGGAGAGCCATGACAAATGTAATGGTCGCTTTTCAAGAGTATGCAAATGCATCTAAAATGGTACACATACGCCAATACACCCAAACAATACACTCTTCCGATAAGTGACATCATGTAGTCTGCTGTACATTTATCGACGTTCCACCAAAAGTAAGTAAATTTGTACCAAACAATAAGGCGTCACATCTCAGACAAATGTATTATTCACACTGACCCCTGTGAGAAGGGCAAACAAAGCCTTACTAATATTTAATGCTCTCTAAGTGAGTTCTGAATTCTCAGATATGTGGCTGTGTCGGACATGTGTTGGGTCTTGTTTTATATCAGTTCGTTTACTCATTTCAATACGCAAAAGATTTAACTTCTTTGAACACACAAGCCCTTGTAGATCTTAACCAATTTTCCTACAAAAGGACGGAATCAGCCCTGTCTCGGAAGATTTAGCAATACATTCTCCATTTTCCTATTCACGTCACCTGATTGATCCGTCCGCAAGCAGCAGATGGAAAGAAATTCTCGACACGACGTCCTTTTTCATGCAAATTTCGATCGTGAAAGCGCAGGAAACTTTAGTATCCATCTGCCATTCCATAAGGTGTCACAACCCGAAATACTAAATCCGCATACTGGACACAGTAAAAACCTTTTTTTGTGTTTTGCTGACCGTGCATCTCAGTATATTCTTAGTAATTAACCAACTTAATACACAAAATTTTGTTTTATAATAAGTTTATTATATGCCTGTACATGTTTCGAGCACTATGTGCTCGAAACATGTAGAGGCATATAATAAACTTATTATAAAATAAGATTTTGTGCATTAAGTTGGTTAATTACTAAGATAAGACAATAAAAAACCTTTCATGTGTATTACAAGTGTCTTAATATTTGTTACGAAATACTTTTCTTTACTGACACTACAATCAAAACTTACTCTCAGCTCCTTCTGTTACAAAATACTTGGTTATACAGCTGCACTCTGAAAAGCACTGAATCCGATTTTCTCTCTTCAAAGATGTTTTCGAGTTTCACTGAAAGCAACAATCTGGAGGTCAGGTCCAACAGTTTAAAACACCTCTTTAATCACTTTGTAGTGGTTAGTAGGCTATATTAACGTACGGCACAACGGTTATTAGTGAGAGAGTGCTTGTATTGAAGAGAAGTAGAGGCATCCGCTTTGAATAGATTCTGAGGAACATTCTACCTTCTTCAACACGATGATCCGGCTCTGTCTCACTTGCTGGTGAAATCAAACGAAAGCAAAACTACAAAAGCCCTCTCTATTAAAGGTCGGTAGGATGCAGTACGTAGTAGGTACTTAGTATGTAGAGAATAATGTGCTTTCTAAATTGACACCCAGGCTAGTTAGCTTACTGAAACACTGGACGTCACCAAACAATGAAAAAGCCTCTAGCCCAGTAAAGCCAGTTGTTTAACTCTGATGTTATAAAAGTTAATGCTTTGACATGAACTATTCTGTTAGTAATCATTCGTGTTGCCAGTCAAGCTGAAAGGTTTCTAAAATTATTGATTTCAGAATAAACAGGATTCGCTGAACATCTAAATTAATTAATTTTTTTAATTAAGTAACATTTGAATTTAATAATTGTCCAACAAAATGCGACTTATTCAGTTTATTACATTTCTGTAGGCAGCTCTACATGTTTCGGGTGTTGACACCCATCATCAGGAACTCGTACAACTGTAATTACAGCTTC
>Ga0123354_10002803_pt1 | contig 23480 bp, 17 predicted proteins | sample TergutLab28metaG_2_FD_97872 | JGI IMG/M metagenome (GOLD analysis project Ga0123354, IMG submission 97872) | Labiotermes labralis P4 segment gut microbial communities from Petit-Saut dam, French Guiana - Lab288 P4 | ecosystem: Host-associated > Arthropoda: Insects > Digestive system > Gut ... | reverse complement strand
CCCACGAACGGTTCTTGCACGACCAGGCCTCCCGCCAGCGCAACGCCCACCTCGACGGCTTCGACGAGGGCCACGCCGAAGGGCTCGCCAAAGGCCACGCCGAAGGACTTACCGAAGGGCACGCCGAGGGGACAACATCGGCCATCCGCGATGTTGCACTCAACGCGCTACGGCTCGGGCTGACCTTCGAGCAGGTCCAGGCTGTCACCGGGCTCGACCCGGCGGAGATCGCCCGCCTCGCTGAGACCCTCGACACCTGAGTGTCGGGTCGTCGCCGAGCATCGACACCACGAAGGGCTTCACCGCCGAGGCACCCCTCGGCGCACCAACCACCATCCAGTCGTCCGACGGGCTGACCGGGCTCAGGGGGCTGGGGACACTGACGGTCCGTCGGAAGGGGCGGGGGTGGGAGCGGGTGCACCGCGGACGACTCCGCCGACGTCGTCGAGGAGCATGCGGGCTCGGTGGGCGAGCTCGATGGAGCACAGCAGGGCGTAGTGGGAGGCGACGATCTGGGAGACGGAAGTGAAATCGCGGCGTCCGCGGCTCAGGGAGTAGCTGATGACGGAGAACAGCATGCCGAAACCGGCGCCGATGAAGATAGCGGGGAACAGCAGGGGTTCGCCTGAGTCGCCCAGGAGGGAGAACAGCAGGCCGACGAACAGGCCGAACCACGCGCCGGACAGGGCACCACCGATGGCGACCCGCGAGTACGACAGGCGGCTGAGCACCCGTTCGACCATCTGCAGGTCTGTGCCGACGATAGTGACGTTCTGGACCGGGAACTCTTTGTCGGCCAGGTGGTCGACGGCCTGCTGGGCCGCGAGGTAGGTGTCGTACTGGGCGACCGTCTCGCCCTGCGGGAGGGTGGGGATACGGGACGGACGTGCTCTGCCAAGTGCCATCCCACGATCGTCCCCCACCCGCGCCGCCAGCGCCAAGACTCACGCGACCTGCTGCCAGCCACTACTCTTGTTTAGTGAACAGCGTGCCGAACCGGGTCTTCGTCGCCCGGCTCGCCGGGACGAAGGTCTTCGACCCTCTCGGCGACCAAGTCGGTCGGGTGCGCGACGTCGTCGTCGTGCTGCGGGCCGGTGGGCCGCCGGTGGTGGTGGGGCTCGTCGTGGAGGTTCCCGGGCGACGACGGGTGTTCGTCCCGATGACCAGGGTCACTGCGGTGAACCCAGGCCAGGTGATCACCACGGGGCTGGTCAACCTGCGCCGGTTCGAGGCCCGGACCTCTGAGGAGCTTGTCGTCGCCGAGCTGTTGGACCGCACCGTGGACCTGGTCGACGGCGGGCAGGCCGCTGTCGTGGACGTGGCGATCGAGCAGGACCGCACCGGCGACTGGCACATCAGCCAGCTGTTCGTGCGCGAGCGCCCCACCAAACCGTCGTTGCTGCGCCGCGCCGAGACCCGCACCGTGCCGTACGAAGCAGTGACCGGGCTGGCGCGCACCCGGGTCGGGCAGGCCGCTGACCTGCTGCTCGCCCAGTACGAGGACCTCAAACCCGCGGACCTGGCCGATGCTCTGCACGACCTGGAACCCACCCGCCGTGTCGAGGTCGCCCTGGCCCTGCACGACGAGCGCCTGGCTGACGTGCTCGAAGAGCTGCCCGACGACGACCAGGTCGAGATCTTGCGTGCCCTGGAACGTCGTCGCGCCGCCGACGTCCTGGAGGCCATGGAACCCGACGACGCCGCCGACCTGCTCGGTGAGCTGCCCGACGACCAGGTCGCTGAGCTGCTCGGGCTCATGGAACCCGACGAGGCCCGCGACGTGCGCCGCCTGCTGGCCTACGAGGACGACACCGCTGGCGGCATGATGACCACCGAACCGGTGGTGCTCGGCCCTGAGAGCACCATCGCCCACGCCCTGGCCACGGTGCGCCGCGCCGACCTCAACCCGGCGCTGGCCGCGCAGGTGTTCGTCACCCGTCCACCCTTGGAGACCCCGACCGGACGGTTCATCGGTGTGGTGCACCTGCAGCGGATGCTGCGCGAACCGCCGCACGAACCGCTCGGCAACGTCGTGGACACCGATATCGAACCGTGCGCGGCGTCCACACCGCTCATGGCGGTCACCCGTGAGCTCGCCGCGTACAACCTGCTCGCACTACCTGTCGTCGACGCGCAGCGGCGGCTGCTCGGTGTGGTGTCCGTCGACGACGTCCTCGACCACCTGCTGCCCGAAGACTGGCGAGAGATCGACGACGAACCGACCGAGGAGGTGAACTGTGGCTGACCGCCTCGACACCCCGCAGCACCGGCGCTGGCGTTGGCACTCCACCGGCGACTCTGACCGTTCTGGCCGCTGGTCAGAGGCGATCGCCCGGTTCTTCGGCACACCGGTGTTCCTCATCTGGCTAACAGTTTTCGTCGTGCTGTGGCTGGTGTGGAACACCTGGGGCCCTGACAACCTCCAGTTCGACTCAGCGTCCTTGGGGTTCACCGCGCTGACCTTGATGCTGTCGTTGCAGGCGTCGTACTCGGCGCCGCTGATCCTGCTCGCGGCGAACCGCCAGGCCGACCGCGACCGGGTCCAGGCCGAACAAGACCGCCAGGGAGCCGAACGCAACCTCGCCGACACCGAGTTCCTCGCCCGGGAGGTCGCCGCCCTGCGGATCGCGTTGTCTGAGGTCGCCACCCGCGACTTCGTCCGTTCTGAGCTGCGCGCGCTCCTGGAAGACCTCGACGACGAGAACCGGGCCACGGACCGCTCCCGGCGCTCGCGTCCCTAAGGTGAGGCGACCTCAGGCGGGGTGCATGGCCGAACACCCCCTACGCTGGGTCGCATGACCCTGCTTGACGACGTGCGTACAGCCCTGTCCACAGTGATCGACCCGGAGATCCGCCGACCTATCACCGAGCTGGGTATGGTCCGCTCGGTCGACGCCGACGACGGGGTGGTGCACGTCGGGATCGACCTGACCGTGGCCGGGTGCCCGATGAAAGACACCTTGTCGGCCGACGTGCGCGCCGCGGTCGCCGCGGTGGACGGGGTGCGCGAGGTTGTCGTGGAGCTCGGGGCCATGAGCCCTGAGCAGCGCGAACAGCTGCGCAACCAGCTACGCGGCGAAGCTGGCGAACCGGTCATCCCCTTCGCGCAGCCTGGTTCGACGACACAGGTCATCGCTGTCGCGTCCGGCAAGGGCGGGGTGGGAAAGTCGTCGGTGACGGCGAACCTCGCGGTGGCGCTCGCGGCGCGTGGGCTGGCTGTGGGGGTCGTCGACGCCGACGTCCACGGGTTCTCCATCCCCCGTATGCTCAGCGCCGACCGCGGGCCGACGAGCGTCGACAACATGCTCCTGCCCCCTGTCGTGCACCAGGTGAAAGTCGTGTCTATCGGCATGTTCGTCCCGCCCGGCCAGCCTGTGGTGTGGCGGGGACCGGTGCTGCACCGTGCCCTGCAGCAGTTCCTCACCGACGTGTTCTGGGGTGACCTGGACGTGCTGTTGCTCGACTTGCCTCCCGGCACCGGCGACATGGCCATCTCTGTGGCCCAGCTGCTGCCGACCTCACGCCTCCTGGTCATCACCACCCCTCAGGCCGCAGCCGCCGAGGTCGCCGAACGTGCTGGGGCGCTGGCCGCGGCCACCGGCCAGAACGTCATCGGGGTCGTGGAGAACATGTCGTGGCTCGAGCTTGCCGACGGTTCCCGTATGGAGGTCTTCGGCTCTGGTGGTGGCCAACGCGTCGCCGACAACCTCACCGCGACCCTGGGCACACCCGTCGCGCTGCTCGGCCAGGTCCCCCTCGACACCGCCCTGCGCGAGGCTGGTGACGCGGGCACCCCCGTCGTCCTGACCGCCCCCGACTCCCCCGCCGCCCGCGCCCTCACCGAGATCGCCGCGGCTGTGGCCGCACCCGAACCCCTGGCTGGCCGGCGCCTACCCATCACTCCTGTGTGAGACGACCTCGGCCGGGTCGCCGCTCGGTGTTGTCCGGTCAGATGTCGTAGGTGGCGACCATGGGGGCGTGGTCGGAGAAACGTTCGGCATAGCTGGGCGCTCGGTCGACGCGGGCGGCCACGGCGGTGCCGACGAACGCCGGTGAGGTGAACTGGTAGTCGATACGCCAGCCGGTGTCGTTGTCGAAGGCCCGGCCGCGCCACGACCACCAGGTGAACGGGCCAGGGCCTGGGCCGCCGAGGGCGCGTCCGACGTCGGTCCACGACATCTCGGTGGTCCAGCGGTCGAGCCAGGCGCGTTCTTCGACCAGGAAACCGGACTTGCCGATATTGCCTTTCCAGTTCTTGATGTCGACCTCGTGGTGGGCGATGTTGAGGTCTCCGCCGACGATGGCAGGTACCTGCCCCAGCTCGGTCATACGGGCGGTGACGTGCTCTAGGTAGGCGTACTTGGCGTCCAACGACGGGTGGTCGACCGACGCCGAGTGCAGGTACAGCGACACAAAACGCACGACGGTGCCACCGACGTCCACCCCGGCCTCGACCCACCGGCCCTGGTCGCCGCCCACACCGGTTCCCAGGCCCAGCCGTGGGTCCACCAGCTCGGAGCGGGCCGCCACCGCCACCCCGGCACGGCCGACCTCCTGCGCAGGTTCGTGGACGACGTGCCAGCCGTCGAGCAGCTCGGTGACGATGGCCGCGTCGGCCCGGACCTCTTGGAGCAGGAGCACGTCCGGTGCGGCGCTGGCCAACCAGCCGGCCATGTCCCGGCGGAACGCAGCCCGTATCCCGTTGACGTTGACGGTGGCGACGACGATCTGGGTCACAGCCCCATCCTGCCCGATCAGACCAGCTCGTGGTCGTCCAGGTTCATCGTCACCGGCGGCTGGACCGCCAGCGCCAGCGCACAGTCCCTGGTCGTCCTGGCAACCACCGGCACGGTGCGCCCGTCGGGAAAACGGACCGTCCACCAGCTGGCCCCACTCCAGGAAAGCGGGGTTGGGTCCGGACAGCAGGTCACGGTGAGGGTACGTGGACCGACGGCAAAACCGACCCCGGCCCATTTGAGCGCAGCCTCGCGGACCGCCCACGACCGGGCGCGGGCCTGCTCGTCGGTGCCGCAGTCTCGTTCGTCGTCGCTCATGGTCTTCACGAGCCAGGCGGTGTTGCGCTGGCAGTCCACGACATCGACCCCGATGGGACGCCCGGCGATCCCGGCCGCGACGTACGTGCCGTCGTGCGAGGCGGTCAGGTACGCGCCAGGGCCGCACGACGGGCGGCCGTCGGGTTCGTACCAGTGACGTGCCACCTGCCACCTGGTGCACAGCACCGACAGCAGACGGTCGGCCCCGAGGCTGCGGGCACGCTCAGGTGGCCGACGGCCGGACAGCACCTCGACCCGCGGGCACCAGTCCAGCGGGTCGTCAGGGGCAGGCCATCGGGCCGGCAGCTGTGCGACGAGGACGTCGACGCCGTCAGCCAACCGAACGCTCGGCGATCTCCACCACGTTCGCCAGGAGCATGGCCCGGGTCATCGGCCCGACACCGCCGGGGTTGGGTGACACCCAACCGGCCACCTCACGTACGTCGTCGGCGACATCACCAGCCACCTTGGACGTGCCGGAGTCCGGGTCGACCACCCGCGACACCCCCACGTCGATGGCCACCGCACCTGGTTTGACCATGTCGGCGGTGACGATCGAGGGCACACCCGCGGCTGCCACGACGATATCCGCGGCACGGGTGTGCGCCGCCAGGTCACGGGTGCCGGTGTGGGTCAGCGTCACTGTGGCGTTGACCGCCCGGCGTGTCAGCAGCAGCCCGATGGACCGGCCTACGGTCACCCCACGCCCGACGACCACGATGTTCAGGCCCTTGCCGTCACCGTCGCGCAACGCCACACCGTGACGGTCGAGCAGCTCGACGATCCCGCGCGGGGTGCACGGCAGCGGCGAGGCCAGCGGTTCGTTGACGCGCAGAACCAGGCGGCCCAGGTTCGTCGGGTGCAGCCCGTCAGCGTCCTTGGCGGGGTTGACGAGCTCGAGCACCCGGTTGGTGTCGATACCTTTGGGCAACGGCAGCTGGACGATGAACCCGGTGCAGGCAGGGTTGTCGTTGAGCCGGTGCACCGCGGCCTCGATATCGGCCTGGGTAGCCTCGGCGGGCAAGACTTCGCGGATCGAGGCCAAGCCGACCTGCTCGCAGTCACGGTGCTTACCTGCGACGTACAGCTGCGAACCTGGGTCGTCGCCCACGAGCAACGTGCCCAGCCCGGGGTGGACCCCCTTGTCCGCGAGGGCCTGGACCCGGGTGCGCAGCTCGTCCTTGATCGCGGCGGCAGTGGCTTTGCCGTCGAGAAGACGTGCGGTCATCCCTGGTCCGCCGACTGCTCGAACGCCAGCACCTGGTACAGCGGGAACTGCTGGGCCAGCGCCGCGGTACGCGCCCGCAGCGACTCCACGTCCACGTCGTCAGACAGCACCGCCCCGCGCACCCGGTCCCGCCGTGCGCCGGCCGCCGCCACAGCGCCGTCGACGAGCGCGGTGGCGATGACGTCGGCGATCTCGGCGAACTGCTCGTCGCCGAACCCGCGGGTGGCCAGCGCCGGGGTGCCGATCCGCAGGCCGGACGTGACCATCGGCGGACGCGGGTCGTTGGGCACCGCGTTGCGGTTGACGGTGATCCCGCACTCGTGGAGCAGGTCTTCGGCGGCGCGGCCGTCGATCGCCGAGTCACGCAGGTCGACCAGCACCAGGTGCACATCAGTGCCACCAGAGCGCACACAGATACCGGCGGCGCTGACGTCGGGGGCGTTGAGGCGTTCGGCGAGGATCTTCGCGCCGCGCACCGTACGTTCTTGCCGTTCACGGAACGCCGGGGTCGCAGCGATCAAGAACGCCACGGCCTTCGCCGCGATGACGTGCATCAACGGGCCGCCTTGCTGCCCGGGGAACACCGCAGAGTTGATCTGCTTGGCGATGTCGGGGTCGTTGGTCAAGATGAACCCTGACCGCGGCCCGCCGAGCGTCTTGTGCACCGTGGACGACACGACGTGCGCGTACGGCATCGGTGACGGGTGCAGCTTCGCGGCGACCAGCCCGGCGAAGTGCGCCATGTCGACCCACAGGTACGCGCCCACCTCGTCGGCGATCTCGCGGAACCCGGCGAAGTCCAGCTGCCGGGGGTAGGCAGACCACCCGGCGATGATGACCTTCGGACGGTGCTCGTGCGCCAGGGTCCGCACCTGGTTCATGTCGATACGCGACGTCTCCGGGTCCACACCGTAGGCGACGACGTCGTACAGGCGGCCGGAGAAGTTGATACGCATCCCGTGGGTCAGGTGCCCGCCCTGGTCGAGGGCCAGGCCGAGGATCTTGTCGCCAGGACGGGCCAGCGCGTGCAGCACCGCGGCGTTGGCCGTAGCGCCCGAGTGCGGCTGGACGTTGGCGAACTGGGCTCCGAACAGCGCTTTGGCACGGTCGATGGCGATCTGCTCGGCCACGTCGACCACTTCGCAGCCGCCGTAGTACCGACGGCCGGGGTATCCCTCGGCGTACTTGTTGGTCAGCACTGACCCTTGGGCCTGCAGCACGGCCAGGGGTACGAAGTTCTCGCTGGCGATCATCTCCAGCGTCTGGCACTGGCGGGCAAGCTCGTCTTCGAGGACGACAGCGATCTCAGGGTCGAGCAGCTCGATGCTCGTTTCCATCAGGTCGTCAAAGATGGGGGGCTGCTGTTGGGGCTGGCTCTCGGTCATGGCCACTCCTGTCGTGGGCTGGCGGCGACCAGCCTGGTGGTGACCTGCGGGCCCAGGCGTGCGGCCCATGGTCTGGTGCGTGCCGCTCCCCGGTGGTGCTCCACCTTCCCGGGCCCGGCCCGGTCCGCCAGTCGCGGCAGGGCAAGCCTAGCAACCCCCTCGTGCCCTGGTGCACCCAATGTGCTGGTCGTGCTGGTGCTCGCACCCGACGCTCGCGAAAAGAGCAGAGATCGAGCACCGAGCCGCACCACCACAACCCGGCAGGTTTTTTGGGCGTGCGCACATACGCCGTCCTCGACGATGGCTGGAACGATGGGGGCCATGACCGCCGACGAGCTCCAGGTCCGCATCATCGCCGACGCCGACGCCGGCGAGCTGTTCACGCTGCGCCGCGCTGCGTTCGTGACCGAGGCCCAGCAGTACGACGATCCGCGCATCCCCCCACTGACCCAGACGCTCAGCGAGCTCAAGGACGACCTCGGCCGAGACGACGTGATCACCCTGGGCGCGTGGTCAGGCCCGCGTCTGGTCGGGTCGATCCGGGTGCTGCTGGAAGAGGGCAGGGCCACGCTGGGCCGGTTCGCCGTCGCCCCGGACCTGCAAGGTCGGGGTATCGGTTCGCGCCTGCTCATGGAGATCGTGCCGTACCTGCCCGACGGCACCAAGGAGATCTGGGTGTTCACCGGCCGCGACTCGTTGCAGAACCTCACCTTCTACGCCTCACGGGGCTACGAGCTGCAGCACAACCAGCGCGTCGGCGACCTCACCTTCGCCTACCTACGCCGGATCCTGGGCGAGAAGCAGGACCTGGTGTAGCTGTACGGGGGTGCCCGGCTGTACGGGGGTGCCGGCTGTCTGGTCTGCTCACGCACTCGTCCTGGTTGACGGTCTCGTCGAGAACCAGGTGCTGGTGCGACGGCAGGCGGTCGTGACGGGCCAGGTACGCACGTCAGCGGCATTATCACGTCGGTACGCACGTGCGGTGCCACTGCCCTCCTCCGCCAAGCGGAGCGCACCGCCTGACGAGCCTCTCTTGTGCCCTGAATTGGGAGACGCACCCCGGGCGATGCGGAGCGGGGGGCAATGATAACGCCTCGGTCAACAAAGATCAAGGTCCTGCGGCAAAGAAGTTTGGTGAAGTTTGCGCCTCAGGCGTCCAAGGCAGGTTCTGACCGGTTCTTCGTCCCCTTACGGTGGTGGCACAAGTGATTTGTGGTGCTGGCAGACGGCGGCCCTGCTAAACGCGCTTGACTTCGGTTCTCGTGGTGCGTAGGGTGATCGAACTGACGTTGAGTCGTGTAGTAGTCACACGCCGACGGGCATGTCGCTGCTGAAGATGTCGTCGAATGAAGTTCGTCGGGTCCGGTCGTCGAGGAAGCTCATCGGGTCCGGTCGTCTAAGAAGAAGCTCATCGGGTCCGGAATGAGTTTCTATACCTTGGTTGTGCACTGGTTGGTCGACACTCTGTCGACGGCAGTGTCGAGGAAGAAAGTTGTGACGCCATGGAAAGCATTGCTGGCCTACTCGAGTCGGCGGGAAAGTCTGATGCGACGATCACCTTCATCGACGGAGGGAAAGCGTCGGAGCTCACCTATAACAACTTGCTGGCCGTGGCGCAGGAGACGGCAGACAGATTGGTGTCGGACCTGGGACCAGGGCGTCAGTGCGTTATCGCCTGCGACCAGAACGCGGCCTTCGTGAAGCAGTTCTGGGCGTGCATGATCGCTGGGTGGCAGGCCGTGATCGTCCCGTTCCCCTCGACGAGCCAGACCGCGGCGCTCCTGGGCGCCGTGATGGCCCAGCACCCTCGCCCTGTCGTGGCCACCTCGTCGGCCGCCGCGGCCCGGGCCCTGGTCGCCGCCGGGGTCGGTGCCGACGACCTCAGCATCGACGACATATCGTTCGTCCTTCCTCGGGCGGACAGGTCTGCCGCGGTCGCCAGCCCGACGGCTCCCGTCGTCCAGTACTCGTCAGGGTCGACCGGGATGCCCAAGGGTGTGCTCCTGAGCACAGAGAACGTCCTGCACACGGTCGGTGTCGTCAACGACAGGCTCGCCGTCACCCCGGACGACTGTTCGTACACCTGGTTGCCGCTGACACATGTGTTCTCCCTCTTCGGGTTCCACGTGACGGCGGTGGCCCTCCACGCCAACCAGACGATCCAGCGCACCTCGGACTTCCTCTTCGACCCCCTGTCGTGGATGGACGAGGTGTCGCAGCGCAGGATCACCGTGACCGGGTCGCCCAACTTCGGCTACCAACACTTCCTGCGGGCGGCGGCGGCAGCGAGACAGGGCGGGCAGGACCGTGCCTGGGACCTGCGCCGGCTGCGGGCCGTCGTCAACGGCGCCGAGGACATATCGGTCGAGCTCGCTGCGCGGTTCGAGGGCGCGCTCGTTCCTTTCGGCGCCCGCCGGGGCCTGATCATGCCGGCCTACGGCATGTCGGAGGCGACGGTGGCAGTGACGACCGCCGCCCCCGGGGCTCCGATCATCCATCAGCGTTTCGGCCGGTCCTCTTTGTCGATCGGCGACCGCGCGGTCTTGGCGGACGAGCGCGGCGCAGGCACGGTGGAGATCGCCTCGGTCGGCACACCGCTGGACGGGCTGTCGGTGCGGCTGACCGACGGCGACGGGACGGTTGCCGACGGCACAGTGGGCCAGATCGAGATCTGCGGACCCCAGGTGTCGCCCGGGTACCACGCCGACGCCTCGCACAGCTCGTTGACACCGGACGGGTGGTTGCAGACCGGTGACGTCGGGGTGAGGCTCGACGGCGAGCTGTACATCCTCGGCCGGGTGAAGGACATGCTGGTCGTCAACGGCGTGAACTACTGGCCGGACGACCTGGAGAACGTCCTGGTCACCGCGCTCCCGGCGCTTCGCGGGCGCGTCGCGGTGGTGGCTGGGCCCAACGAGGAGGAGCAGACCGAAGAGGTCGTCGTGTGCGTCGAGCAGGGCGAGACCGACCCGGACGACCTCCCAGGAGAACCTGCGATCCGGTCGGCGATAGCCGCCGCGGCCGGGCTCCGTGTCGGCCGGGTGGTCCGGGTTCCCGAGCTTCCCCGGACGCAGAGCGGGAAGGTCCGCCGGTTCCTCGTGCGGCAGTCGTTGCTCCCGCAAGAACCGCAGCCGGCCTCGGGCGGGGATGAATGACAAGGAAAGACTCCGTCCGTGGTACCGAAGCACGAGGGATGTGAACGGGTGAAAAAGAACAGCGACAAGATTGCCGTCGTCGCGGTCGCAGCACGGTGCGCCGGTGCCGACGACGTCGACGAGTTCGAGAACCTTCTCGACAGCTGCCGCCCGCAGTTCTGCGAGGCGCCGCCGAGTCGCTGGCAGGACCCGTCGGTGCCGTTGGCAGAGTTTCCCGACGCGCTCTGGAAGTCGTATTCGAACGTGATGGCCCCCATCAGCGACCCTTATGAGCTTGACGGGTTCCAGTTCCGAATACCGCTGCCGAGGCTGAAACGGATGGATCCTCAGCAGCGCCTGGTGATCAATCTTGCCGCCCAGCTGTTCGGCGGTGTCGACGAAGAACACATGCGTCGCGGTGAGACGGCCACAGTTATCGGGGTTAGCTCGACCGACTACCGTGGGATCGCTGCCTGGCCGGTCATGAACCAGATGATGCTGGGCCTGTCGCGCGAAACCCTCTCCCCCAGCACCGCCCAGGATCTGGCGGAGGCCGAGAGCCGGATCGAGCCGACGGGTGCCCACTCCATGCCCGGGGTGATGACCAACATGATCGCCACGTGCGTCGCCTCGGCGTTCGACCTGACGGGCCCAGCTTTTACCATCGACGCGGCGTGCGCGTCAGGGCTGGCTGCCGTGGACATCGGCTGTCTGCTGCTGCGCAGCCGCCGGGTGGACTCGTGCGTCGCCGGGGGCGTCTATGTCGCCCTGACACCCGAGCCGTTGGTGGGGTTCTCGGCGGTCGGTGCGGTGTCGCCGTCAGGTCGGTGCGTGCCGTTCGAGCAGTCGGCGGACGGGTTCGTGCTCGGAGAAGGAGCCGGTCTGGTCCTGCTGAAGAGGCTCGACGACGCCCTGGCGGACGGCGACGACGTCCTGTGCGTCATCGACGGTGTCGGCAGCTCCAACGACGGGCGCGCGAGCGGTGTGATGACACCGACACGGGAGGGTCAGGTCAAAGCGGTCCGCGATGCGTGGGCGCAGGCTGGCCTGCCGCTGGACACGGTCGACGCGATCGAGGCCCACGGCACCGGAACGGTCGTCGGCGACGCCATCGAGCTCGAAGCGATCTCCGAGGTGTTCGGCACGTCGGGCCGCCGTGTCCCGATCGGTTCGCTGAAGGCGATCGTCGGGCACACCATGGCTGCCGCGGGGGTGCTGTCGCTGATCAAGGTGGTCCTGGCCGTGCGACGCGGCACGTGGTTCTCCCAGCCGTCGCCCGGGCCAGGCTCGTGGAACGAGCGCCTCGACCGCGACGCGTTCTACCTGCCGACCGGGCTCGAGCCGGTCGCTCCGGTGCGCCGGGCCGCGATGAACTCCTTCGGTTTCGGCGGGACCAACTACCACGCGATCCTCTCGTCCTTGGAGGCGGTCCATGACCCTGCCTGAGATACCGCTGTTCGCCTCAGGTGGCACACCCGAGGAGCTGACGGACTCGTGCGTGCGCACGGCGACCACGCTGACCTCGGTGGGCCAGGACGCCGACGAGCGACAGGTGCTCGAAGACCTGTGCGCGCACACCGCGCTGGCCACCCACGGCAGGTACCGCGCGGTGGTCCTGGCCGACAACGTCGCCACCGCCGCGAGCCGGCTGGAGGCTGTCGGCCGGGCGGACACGGACCAGCATCTGACGCTGCGGTCCGACCGGATGGCGCACGGATCGGTGACTGGCGACGAGAAGGTCGCGTTCCTCTACCCGGGCCAAGGGGGGCAGTGCCTGGCAGAGACCGCCGAGATCGCAGCGGTCTGCCAACGGTACGCCGCGCAGGTGCGTGACCTGGAAAACCAGTACGGCGACGCCCGGGTTGTCGAGGCGCTGTCGTCGGCATGGCCGGACCGCTCAGGGTCCCTCGACGTGACCGGGACCGCTGTCGCCCAGCCGATGCTCGCGGTCGTGGCCATGGCGATGACCGACCTGCTGGTCGCGTCCGGGGTGCGCCCGACGGTGGCCGCGGGGCACAGCGTCGGCGAGTTCGGTGCGCTCTACGCCGCGGGGGCGCTCACCGCGTCTGACGTGGTCACGGTGGTGCGTGAACGGGTCGGCTGCATGACCGGAGCAGTCCAGGGCACCGCGATGATGGCCCTGGCCGGGGACCCGCACACCTGGAGCGAGCTTGTCGACTCCATGCCCGAGGTGCATCTGGCCTGCGAGAACTCCACGGGCCAGGTCGTCGTCGGGGGGCAGCGCAGCGCGCTGGAGGCCCTTGCCGCCGATCTGGCACCGACCGGGACGAGGTGCCACATGCTGTCGAACGAAGGCGCGTTCCACACGCCGCACTTCGACGAAGCCGAGGTGAGGTTCCGTCAGCGGGTCGGTGAGTCGGGAATCACCGGCACACCCCAGCTGTCGGCGACGCTGGTCTCTTCGGTCTCCGGCGAGACCGTCGCCACCGGCGCCGAGGGACTCGATCTCGTGCTGCACCAGATCAGCAGCCCGGTGAAGTTCACCAGCGTCCTGCGGCACCTCGGCCAGACCGCTCCCGACGTGGTGGTCCAGATGAGCGGCGGGACGTTCCTGCTGTCGTGGACACAAGGCGTCCCCGGTCTCGAACGGTGCGTCAAGATCGGGTTCGGCGGTCCGAACGCCACCGCGCGCAGCTTGGCGACGACGGTGGGCCAGCTGTTCTTGTCGGTGCGCGACTTCAGCCCGGCGGTCGTCTACGGCGGTATCGGCGTCGCCAGCCGCGCGGTGCGCAGCGTCCCGCCCTTGCACAGCGTCCTGGACACCTCGGACCGTCGAGACCACCCAGGCCAGATGCTGCTGCGCCGCCGCATGGTCAAGGCCATGGACCCGCAGGTCTCGTTCGACGCCCCCGAGCCGGCTCCGGTCGACCACCACAGCGTCTTAGGCAGGCCAGCTGGGGTGTCGACCCCTCATCACGGAGTGTCGCACCGATCGGGCCTGGCCACCGGGGTGCTCGCCGTGATCGAGCGGCAGAACGAGGTGATCACGGCCCTCATGGGTCCGCACGGCACCGCCGATCGCAGCGCGGCTGCACAGCCAGACGAGACGTGACAGGCCACCGAGCCAGCAGCTGACGACCAGGTCGTTCTCGTGCCCCGAGCACGAGAACGAGAAAGAGAGAGGAAATCTACGTGACGCACAGGACGCAAGAGCTGTCCCACCTGAACGACGAGGTCGCTGACCGGGTTCTGACGATCTTCGACCGCCAGAACGCCCTCATCGCCTCGCTCCTCGAGGGGGGAGACGCTCTGGTGGGCTTGGTGCCCGAGGCTGTGGCGCTGGCCGCCACAGGGCCGTCGAACGGTGGCGGACCAGTCGCCGAGCCTGCTGTCGCCGAGCCCGGGACTGGCGGCTCCGAGCCGACACCGGACCCGGGCCTGAGCCGTGACGACGTGCGCGCGAAGGTCGTGGCTGTGCTGAGCGAGAAGTCCGGCTACGCGCCCTCAGAGCTGAGCGACGGTATGGAGCTCGGTCCCGAGCTCGGGCTCGACTCGCTGATGCTGGGCAACGTCGTGGTGTCGCTGTCTCACGAGTTCACCGAGTGGGACGTGCGCGAGGTCGTCCCCGGCGATCTGCGCACGCTCGGCGACCTTGTCGACTCCGTCGCGGGGGCCGACGTCCCGCAGGCCGCTGCCCCTGCCGCTCCCCCAGCCCCAGCTCCGGCTCCGGCCGCGACGCCCGGGTCGAGCGCTGGACCCGGCAACGAGCCGAAACCGGTCGAAGACCGGACACCGATCGACCAGCTCGCCGAGGCCACAGAACTCCTCGAGCGCCTCGACCACCCGCCGATCGAGGTGTCCCGGTCCCCGTACTACATCGGCCATGCCGGGAACGTCGCCGACCAGACGGTCATCGACGGGCGGAGCTATATCAGCTTCAGCTCTTACAACTACCTCGGGCTGACCGCCCACCCGGTCGTCCAAGCGGCTGCCACGGACGCCGTGGCGCAGTACGGCACCTCGGTGTCGTCCGCGCGCATCCTCTCCGGGAACCGGCCGATCCACGACCAGCTGGAACAGGCCATCGCGGCACTGGTCGGTGCGCAGGACGCAGTGACCCTGGTCGGTGGTCACTCGACGAACACGAGCATCATCCCGCACCTGTACGGCGAGAAAGACATCATCTTCTACGACTCGCTGGTGCACGACAGCATCCAGCAAGGGATCAAGGCGTCCGGTGCGGTCCGTCACGCGTACGGGCACAACGATCTCGCGGTACTGAAGGCCGGGCTTACCGCGCGACGGCACCGTTTCCGCCGGGCGCTGATCGTGACCGAGGGCCTGTTCTCGATGGACGGCGATATCCCGCCCCTGGCCGACCTGGTCGAGCTGAAGTCCGCGTTCGGTGCACACCTGATGGTCGACGAGGCGCACAGCATCGGAGTCCTCGGGCCCCGAGGCGGCGGTATCTGCGACGAGACCGGTGTCTCCCCGGACGATGTCGACATCCTCATGGGAACCTTGTCCAAGAGCCTGGCCAGCTGTGGCGGCTACATAGCCGGCCACCGTGAGTTCATCCGCTACCTGCAGTACTCCCTGTCTGCGGTGGTCTTCAGCGCGGGCATGACACCGGCGAACACGGCGAGCGCGCTCGCGGCGGCCGCGGTGCTGTCGGCCGAACCTGACAGGCTCGAACGCCTGCGGGACAACGCGACCCACTTCCTCGACGGCGCCCGCCAGCGAGGCATGAACGTCGGGCCGGCCATCGGTGCGGCCGTGGTCCCGGTGATCCTCGGCGACTCCATGGTGGCCGTCCGGGTCGCCGACGAGCTGTTCCAGCGAGGGATCAGCGTGAACCCGATCATCTTCCCGGCAGTGCCGGAGTCCCTCGCACGGCTGCGGTTCTTCATCACGGCCGACCACACGCACGACCAGCTCGACACTGCGCTCGACGCGACTGCACAGGTCGTCCAGGATGTCCTCGGGCACGTCCCAGCCACGGTCGGCGGGGTCTGACCTTGACGGCGACGGGCACGAGCGGGCGCATCAGCGGTGCGGTCGTCGGCAAGACCTGGTTGCTCGGCCGGACCTCGCGCCGGCCGAGCCTGACCGGCCGGCTGGTGACGGCGTCCGGACGCCGTCAGTTGATGTGATGGCCCCTACTCGCCCTGCTCGCTCCAGGCACGACCGCGAACTGTCCACCGCCGATCTCGGCGGCCGGTGGCGTCGCACCCTGCGCTCACCGCAGCTCGTCGGCATCACCGCGACCCCGCTCGCGACGATCCTCGTGCTGGGGGTGCTGTTCGCCGGTGCGCTCACCGTGCCCAGCACAGTGCCCAGCGTCGAGAGCTACCGTTCCTTCCTGGTCGCTGGCGTGGCCGTGCAGGTCGCGCTGACGTGCGTCGGACCGACTTTGCTCGCTGTCGCCGCCGGTCGGCGTTCGGGTCTCGTCGTGACCTTCCGAGACATGGTCGCTCAGGTCGTCGCCGACATCGCCTCGGCCGCGGCGATGCTGGGGCTGGTCGTCGTCGTCGCCGTGACGATCGGCTGGCGCCCGGAGGGCACGTCGGTCCAGATGCTGCTCTCCTGGGTGCTGCTGCTCGCTCTCTACGGTGCGACAACCTGGTTCGGGATCGCGCTGGGGATGCTGGTCTCGAACCCCAAGGCTCTGCGCCCGATCGGCATCCTGGCTCTGCTGGTGCTCACCTTCGTCTCCAATGCCTTCGTCTCGCCGGACAACATGCCGGCAGGCCTTCGACAGGCCGCCGAGTGGAATCCGCTCAGCGCTGTCGCGACGACGTGCCGAGAGCTCTGGGGAAACCCGACGGGAACCCAGTCGCAGTCGTGGCCAGCGACCCACCCCCACCAGATCGCGGCCGTCTTCGTCGCCGCGCTGACTGTCGTGGCAGTGATGATCGCATCGGTTGCCGCGTGGCACTCCGCGCGACGCCCCGCGCGCCCCCTCCCCACCAAGACGGACAGCGGGAAAGCGGGAAGGAACCCCACGCTGCGCGTCGCCCGGGCCAGCGCCCGCCACCCCGTGCTGGCGGTCGGCGGCTGGCTGGTGCTCGTCGGTCTGTGCGTCGGGGCCGGCCAGATGCTCGGCCTGGTCTCGGCAACCCCGATCGACCTGGGCTCTGGGGACTCTGGCCGGGCTGCCGAGCTGGCCCAGGAAGCCGGACTGACCGAGGCCGCCGCCGAGTACGTGCTGATCGGTCCTGCTGGAGGCGGCACCTCAGACCCGGCGAAGCTCCAGGCCGCCGCCGCCGACCTCGCCCAGGCGCTCGCCCGTCACGACCAGGTCGACCAGGTCGGCCAGCCCATCCCGAACCCGGACGGCACCTGGCTCCTGCTGTCGCTGACCCTGAAAGGCGATCCGCAGACGGCCTACGAGCGGGTAGATCCTGTCCGCGACGTGACCGCACGGGTGGCCGCGAAGCACCCCGGCGTCACCGTCGAGCAGACCGGTCAGGCGTCGATCAGGGCCGGGAACGTCGACCAGCTCGACAAGGACATGCTCATCTCCGAGGTGCTGAGCATCCCGATCACCCTGGCTGTGCTCATCATGGTCTTCGGTGCTTTCGTCGCCGCAGTCGTGCCGGTCGTCCTGGCGCTGACCGCGGTCGCCGGTGCGACGGGCCTGTCGATGGTCATCTCCCACGCGGTTCCCGACTCGGGCCTGACGTCGAACATGATCTTGCTGATCGGGATGGCCGTCGGTGTCGACTACTCGCTGTTCTACCTCAAGCGCGAACGGGAAGAGCGTCGCCTGGGTGCCGATTCGCGCAGCGCTATCGAGAAGGCCGCCGAGACGTCGGGGCATGCGGTGGTGTTCGCCGGAAGCTCGGTGATCGTCTCGCTGGCCGGGCTGTACCTCGCCAACGACACGATGTTCATGTCGTTGGCATGGTCGGCGATCCTGGTCGTGGTGGTCGCGGTGCTGGGGTCGCTCACCGTGCTGCCTGCGCTGCTGGTGCTGTTCAGCAGGTTCCTGGACCGGCCCCGGGTGCCGCTGGTGTGGCGGCTGACCAACCAGACCGAGAACCGTGAGCCCCGGCTGTGGCCGGCTCTGCTACGGCCGAGCCTGGCTCACCCGGCGGCGACCATGCTGGTGACGATCCTGGCTCTGCTGGCGGCTGCAGCGCCGGTCCTGTCCATGAAGCTGGCCGCCCAGCCCACGACGGAGCTTCCGGACAAGATCCCTGCCGTCGCCTCGCTGCACACGATGAACGACAAGTTTCCCCAGGTCGGCTCGTCCTTCGTCGTCGTGGTCCGGGCACCCCAGGCCCAGTCGGACACGGTTCGTGCTCGCCTGACCGATCTTGCCGCGCAGCAGTCTGCCAACGTGGGGACGCAGGTCGTGGTGCTCACCTCTGCCGACGGGAGAACCTCGACGGTCACCATCGTGTCCGCGGTCGACGCGACCTCCGACGCCGCCGAGGCCTACCTTCTCAGGCTGCGCCAGACCCTGGTGCCCCATGCGCTGCGCGGCGTGCCCGTCACCGAGGCGGTCGTCGGGGGGACCACCGCGGACGACTACGACTTCGCCCAGAACATGCGGTCCAGGCTGCTCTGGGTCGTCGGGTTCGTCCTGCTGTTCAACCTGGTGGTGATGGCCACGACCTTCCGCTCCGTGGTCGTCGGGTTCGCCACGCTGGCGATGAACCTGCTGTCCACGGGTGCGGCGTTCGGCGTGCTCGCCGTGGTCTTCCAGCACCACTGGTTCGACACGCTGCTGGGGTACACCACAACCGGGAAGGTCATCTCCTGGGTCCCGCTGTTCCTGTTCGTCATCCTCGTCGGGCTGTCGATGGACTACCACGTGTTCGTGCTGAACCGGGTCTACGAGACGGCGCAGGCCGGAGCCACCCACCGCGACGCGGTCCGTGAGGGGATCATCCGCTCGGCGGGCGTGGTCACCAGCGCGGCGGTCGTCATGGTCGTGGTGTTCACCCTGTTCGGCATCCTGTCCAGCTTCCAGGACTTCGTCCAGCTCGCCCTGGGCCTGACTGTCGCGGTGCTTGTCGACGTCATCGTCGTGCGGGGCTTCCTGCTGCCTGCCACTCTCCTGGTCACCGGCCGGTGGGCGTGGTGGCCCGGTCCCTTGTTCCGGGCCCTCCGACAGCGCCCAGCCGTCCAGTCCGAGCCTGTCAGCCAGTCTGCTCCCGAGCCCCAGCCGTCTTCTGCTTCTGAGCCGTCTTCTGCTCCTGAGCCGTCTACTGTTCCTGAGCCGTCTACCGCTCCCGAGCCATCTTTTGCTCCTCCCGTTCCTAGGCCGTCTCTTGCTCCTCGGCCCTCTCGTGCTCCTAGGCCGTCGCCTGCTCCTCCGGTTCCTCGGTCGTCTCCTGCTTCTAGGCCCTCTCGTGCTCCTAGGTCGTCTCCTGCTCCTAGGTCATCTCCTGCTCCCAGGTCGTCCCCTGCTCCCAGGTCCTCTCCGGCTCCCAGGTCCTCTCGTGCTCCTAGGCCGTCGCCTGTTCCTCCGGTTCCTCCTGCTCCTAGGTCCTCTCGTGCTCCTAGGCCGTCGCCTGTTCCTCCGGTTCCTCCTGCTCCTCAGTCCTCTCCCGCTCCCCAACCGTCTCGTGCTCCCAGGCCTTCTCCTCGGCCGCACCCTGCGATCTGGTCGCGCCCCGCACAGACGCAGGTCTGGCCGACGTCCGGTCCCCCAGGCGTCGCTGCTCCCAGCACCCGGGGGGACAGCGTCTCGAAGGAGCGGACTGGAACGGCCTCGCGGCAGCACCAGCCACAGGCACGTGGCCGGTGGTCCGCGAGGCCTGACGTGGACGCGACCCCGGTTCGCGGTACGTCCAAGGTTCCCGTCGACTGAGTCTTGGTCCCGTCGTTCATGCGTCCTTGAGAGCGCGCAGCCGGAAGGGAAGGTCGTCGACGGCGCTGTCGTCGACCTCGACCAGCTTGTCGCGGGACCTCGCTCCGCAGACCAGGCGAACGTGGCGGCGCCGTACCCCGAGCGCGTCGGCCAGGGCTTTCAGGGTGGCCTCGGTGGCGGCGCCGTCGACGGCCCGTGCGGTGACGGTGACCACCAGCCGGTCGTCGCCGTAGACGCCACCCGCCCGGGTGTGCGAGGCACCCGGGCGGACGCGAACAGCAACCCTCATCGGGCGATCAAGCCCCGTACCAGATCAGGCCCTCAATCAGATCAGGCCCAGTGCCCTCACGGCGTCGCGTTCCTCGGCGAGCTCGGCGACAGAGGCGTCGATCTTGCCGCGGGAGAACTCGTCGATCTCCAGGCCGGGGACGATCTGCCAGTCTCCACCGGTGGACGTGGCCGGGAACGAGGAGATCAGGCCCTCGGGCACGCCGTACTCACCGTGGGAGACCACAGCGGCGCTGGTCCAGTCGTCGGCCGGGGTGCCCAGCGCCCACGAGAAGATGTGGTCGACAGCCGAGCTGGCCGCGGACGCCGCCGACGACGCTCCACGCACCTCGATGATCTGCGCGCCACGCTTGGCGACCGTGGGGATGAAGGTGCCCTTGGCCCAGGCGTCGTCTGCGATGACGTCGAGAGCCGGAGCCCCGCCGATGGTGGCGTAGCTCAGGTCGGGGTACTGGGTGGCTGAGTGGTTGCCCCAGATGACGAGCTTCTTGATATCGGTCAGGGCAGCACCGGTCTTCTCGCGCACCTGCGCCAGGGCCCGGTTGTGGTCCAGGCGGGTCATGGCCGTGAAGCGCTCGGCCGGCACGTCCGGGGCGTGCGCGGCGGCGATGAGCGCGTTGGTGTTGGCGGGGTTCCCGACCACCAGCACACGCACGTCGTCAGCAGCACCAGCGTTGATCGCAGCACCCTGCGGGCCGAAGATCCCACCGTTGGCTTCCAGCAGGTCACCGCGTTCCATACCGGCGGTGCGCGGACGGGCGCCGACAAGCAGCGCGACGTTCACGCCGTCGAACGCCTTGTTCGCGTCGTCGGTGATGTCGCAACCGTCGAGCAGCGGGAACGCCGAGTCTGCCAGCTCCATGGCTACCCCCTCAGCAGCCTTGAGCGCTGGCGGGATCTCAAGCAAGCGCAGACGAACCGGCTGGTCGGGGCCGAGCAGCTGCCCCGACGCGATCCGGAACAGCAACGCGTACCCGATCTGGCCTGCAGCACCAGTGACAGTCACGACGGCGGGGGTCTTTGACACGGGGACACTCCTTGGGTCGGAAAGATGGACGAGCACACCGTCGGGCGGCCCACTACGAACCTACCCCCGTCAGCACTTCATAGCCACGGCCGCCACGGCAGAAGAACCAACATCCTGCACCGCGTGCATCGATTCTCTTTGTGCGCGACCGATCAGCGTCCTTGGTCATCCCGGTAGTCTCTGCGAGACCGTGAACCAATATATGAGACAGCGGGATGTGCAGGTGACAACAGGGGCGGGGGCACGCTACTCTCGCGGGCATGGCTGCACCGTCGCTCGTACTTGAAAGGCGCGTAGGTTGACCTAGGGTCGCCCGCGCGCCAGCCCCTCGTCCGCCCGGGTCCGGGCCGAGGGGCTTCGTCGTGTCTAGGCCCGTGTCGCGGCATTGCCGCTCGTCGACGTGAAACCCCTCACCTCAGGAGTTACTGATGGCCTCCGGCCCCACTCCGGCTCCGCCCCGCTCCGCGCCACGCGCGAACGCTGCGGCGCCGAACCCCGCCCCTGCTGCTGCCACCGTGCACGAGACGATGACTGGTTCCCAGTCGATCGTGCGGTCGTTGGAGATGCTGGGTGTCAAGCACATCTTCGGCATCCCCGGCGGGACGATCCTGCCGACTTACGACCCGCTCATGGACTCGTCCATCCGCCACTACCTGGTGCGCCACGAACAGGGCGCCGGGCACGCCGCGACCGGGTACGCGCATGTGACCGGCAAGGTCGGCACGTGTATCGCCACCTCCGGTCCGGGTGCGACGAACCTGGTCACAGCCCTGGCGGACGCCAACCTCGACTCGGTCCCCGTGGTCGCCATCACCGGGCAGGTCGGTGCGTCGCTCATCGGCACCGACGCCTTCCAGGAGGCTGACATCGTCGGGGTGACCATGCCGATCACCAAGCACTCGATCCTGGTCAAGGACCCCGCCGAGATCCCCAACGCCATCGCCTCGGCGTACTACATCGCTGGTTCGGGCCGGCCCGGACCGGTGCTCGTCGACATCGCCAAGTCCGCCCAGGTGGCCGAGACGGTGTTCGAGTGGCCCCAGCAGCTGGTGCTGCCTGGCTACCACCCGGTGACCAAACCGCACACCAAGCAGGTGCGCGAGGCCGCCCGGCTCCTGGCCACGGCCCGTCGCCCGGTGCTGCTCATCGGCGGTGGCGCGATCTGGTCGGGTGCCTCGGCACAGGTGCGGGCGCTCGTCGAGCTGTCCGGCGCCCCGGCGACCACCACGCTGCCAGCGCTCGGCGCGCTGCCTGACACCCACCGGCAGCACCTGGGTATGCCCGGGATGCACGGGACGGTCGCCGCGGTGGGCGCGCTGCAAGAGGCAGACCTGATCGTCGCCCTGGGCACACGGTTCGACGACCGCGTGACCGGCCAGCTGTCGAGCTTCGCACCGAACGCGAAAGTCGTCCACGCTGATATCGACCCGGCCGAGATCGGCAAGAACAAGGCCGTGGACGTGCCGATCGTCGGCGACCTGCGCGAGGTCCTCACCGACCTGGTCCCCGAGCTCGAGCAGGCCCACGCCCAGCACGGACGCCCGGACCTGACCGCCTGGTGGCGCCAGGTCGACTCGTGGCGCGAGACCTTCCCGCTGGGCTGGGAAGAACCGTCCGACGGACTCATGGCCCCTCAGCACGTCGTCACGCGGATCGGCGAGATCACCGGTCCAGAAGCGGTGTACGTGGCAGGTGTCGGCCAGCACCAGATGTGGGCTGCGCAGTTCATCGCGCACGAACGTCCGCAGGCGTGGATGAACTCTGCCGGTCTGGGCACCATGGGTTACGCGGTGCCCGCTGCGATGGGTGCGAAGGTCGGCGCCCCGGACCGCACGGTCTGGGCGATCGACGGTGACGGGTGCTTCCAGATGACCAACCAAGAGCTGGCCACCTGCGTCATCAACGAGATCCCGATCAAGGTCGCGATCATCAACAACTCGTCGTTGGGTATGGTCCGCCAGTGGCAGACCCTGTTCTACAACGAGCGTTACTCCAACACCGACCTGCACACCGGTCACAACACGGTCCGCGTGCCGGACTTCGTCAAGCTCGCCGAGGCGTACGGCGCCGTGGGTATGCGTTGCGACTCCAAAGCCGACCTGGACGCCACGATCAAACGTGCCAACGAGATCGACGACCAGCCGGTCGTGGTCGACTTCACCGTGTCGCGCGACTCCATGGTCTGGCCCATGGTCGCCGCCGGGGTCAGCAACGACGACATCATGTACGCCCGGGGCCTGACCCCGGCGTGGGACCGGGAGGACTGATCAATGAGCCGCCACACGTTGTCTGTGCTCGTCGAGAACAAACCAGGTGTTCTCACACGGGTGGCCGGGCTGTTCGCCCGCCGCTCGTTCAACATCCACTCGTTGGCCGTCGGGCCGACCGAGCACGATGAGATCTCCCGGATCACCGTCGTCGTGGACGTCGAAGAACGCCCCCTGGAACAGGTGACCAAACAGCTGAACAAGCTCATCAACGTCATCAAGATCGTCGAGCTGGAACCGGACGCGTCGGTCCAGCGCGAGCTGCTGCTGGTCAAGGTCCGCGCCGACGGGTCGCAACGCACCGGGGTGCTG
>Ga0123354_10002802_pt1 | contig 23488 bp, 12 predicted proteins | sample TergutLab28metaG_2_FD_97872 | JGI IMG/M metagenome (GOLD analysis project Ga0123354, IMG submission 97872) | Labiotermes labralis P4 segment gut microbial communities from Petit-Saut dam, French Guiana - Lab288 P4 | ecosystem: Host-associated > Arthropoda: Insects > Digestive system > Gut ... | reverse complement strand
CCCCCCCCCCCCCCAACAGTATGTCCAAATCACATAATTATGCAGAGAAATGAACTAAACTGTTATTCTGATTATGTTACGACAAATAAAGGAAGAAAAGATGGGATGAGCTTGCAGAACACATACAAGATATAAAAATGCATGTGTAATTTCATTCAGACATCACCACAGGACTGATGAACTAGGTGCAGATGGAAGGATAATGTTAACATGTACGGACTGGATTCCACTGCTTCAGGAAAAGGTCTAGTGGCAGAGTTCTGTGACTAATGTTACAAATATTTAGCTTCCAATGAAGGAGAAGAGTTTCTTAATGAAGTAACCACCAGCATTCAAGGAAACCCCTGAACTATGAAGGCAGCAAGCCCTTCCAAAATGTTGGTTCTTATATACCAGTCTAAATGTGGCACATCGCAGAAGTCTGGACTCTAAAATCTTTACCATTCCATTACAGCACTCCTCACATATAATTTTATGCCACACTGTGGTCTTCTGAGTTCCTGCACCATGTAAATTTGCAGTCATCCTAACATTTTGCTTAACCCAGTGCCATACATTACAGCAGAATCCCTCAGATTTAGAAGACTTCTGACGTCTCTGAGAAATGCAATAAACTTCCAGCTTCTCTATACACATACCTCTGTCCTAACTTCGAGAACCTGTTTGAATTCTGTTGACATGGATGCAAGCTTCGATTGTAAACCAACAACAACACTTGATGAATGTGATAAAAGGTGACGACCATTCTGGTGGGACTGTCTCTGATTCCGTGCTACTTCTTGAAGTTTTGCAATCTGCTGATTTAGGCTATTTAGATCCTCCTTTATTATGTATGTAAGTTCCTGTATTTCTGTTGGCCGGTCATTGAAAAGTGATTTCCTCTTTGCCACTGAAATTAAAATGCTTTATCTGTATAACTTGAGGAGATAATTTTTATTTGTCTAACAGTTCTTTCCAAACTGTTCATGTTATACTGCACTGAACAGTGAACTGTAAGATAAACACAGAAAGCTGCTGAAGGGAGCAGTTGTGACCTATTTTTATGTATAAAGAAACTTGTCACAATACCTAGTCTCCAGTCCATGATCTGAATTTCAGGCAGTGACATCTAGTAACTAGCATGAGATGTGTTGGCAGCAGACACAGTTACATGTGTGTATGTAGAGGGGCTCCAATATTATGTTACCAAATTTGAAACAATTTTTAAGTGGCCTACATATGTCGGATCATGGATGTAACAGCAATAAGGCTATCAGACCCCATGGCCCTTACTTAATTCTATGAGAAACATTAGTTTAAAATTCTTAAACAGCTGGAGAAGCTCCTATGGAAACTACCCAATGCTTTAAAAAACTAAAAAAGAGGACCATATAGGCACCAAGTCAATAAATATTCAAAGGATAAAACATGAAGATTTTGAACCAGATTCCAGAAATACACTCTCCCACTTGCAATAGATGTCATCAGCAATAGTGATCCTGGAGATAAGTAACACTTTTAATATGCCAATAATATATTATCCTGTATAGATGCAGAAAGCAGATTGAATGGCCAGGTCTGTTGCATGAACATGTACTCAATATCCAAGATTAAGTTATTAACGTCCTCCAATAAAGATATCTGTACACTAGTATAAAGCCCACTGGAATTTTAACAGGAAATTACTACACATTAAATGTATCAAGAAGACAATTTGTCTATATGAAACAACTTCATCCTGCAAAAACAAACTTTGTCAACAGTGCCTAATCACAATAATTTCGTTTCCAGTATGCCTTCATACCACATCTACACATTCTGTTCAATACAAGTATACCAAGAAACAAAACTTACTGCAGTACTGAAAACATAACCACATTTGCTAGTGCAGTTTATTACTACTATCTTGTGGTTCTTATACACAATTCCTGTCAAATCTTCCACATCTGCTGCTACTCATAATTTCTTGCTAAAATACATATTGGATGAGCATGACAAATATAAGTGTAAGGTATACTACAGGCTATAGGATTGTGAATTCCGTCTAGTGGCTAGAATATGCTGTACTTCTGAAGTCTTGACCAAAAATTTCGTGAACTAAACTGATTTGAAGAGCTTTCTGATAACTTACATAAAGTGAGTTTTTCCAGTTTTGTGTATGTACTGCCTATATTTTTCCCTATAGTTCTGAAAAACAAACATTAAATATTTATATAAGTAAACAAAAAATATACAATATATAACAATGATAATGCAATAACATATGAAACACAACAGGTTGTCTTCGATTCAAGTAATCCACAGTATTAATATAAGCAAAGAAATCATTCTTATATGACTGAAAGTTGTACGAGGATACTTTAGAAGATGCTACAACACAGATTGTCCCTAATTTTGTTGAACTACCTCCATGACCAAACATTTTTCCTATGCACTACATCTGTCTCACAGTCTCAGTAAAAATTATGGTTGAAGATTTTGCAAATCAATGAGCTTAACTTTTTGTTTGATAAGAACAAAAATTGTCAATTACTTATCATTCCTTCTTGTACAACAAACACGAACAGTAACTCTGAAAAACTTTAATGCCAAGTTGGGAGATGATTCAATTACAATATTACCTTGTTCAGTTGAGGAAACACAAGTAAAATGCATATTCAGTGACATGTTTGGAGCTTATAAAGAGTAAACATCAAGTTCACCCACCCTTCAATAAAAACTTTAATTCTGCTGGAATGAGCAACTAAAATTTGTATGTATCATACTCCACCTTGCAATCATCATAAATTCTGCATAACTTTGAATATATTTAGCCTTCCTGGGATCCCTTACAGCCACTGTTCTTGCCATGTGGCGTCCTTGTAAGGAACGGATGGCATTCATGAATTCTGTGGTTCTGTCTCGTGACATCATTGCTGGTGCCTTTCTGCTTTCCCTTTGTTTAGGTGTTGTGTCTTCTGTTAAGTATCCTTGGAACTCCGCTGCACTGTTTGCATGGCGAAGTGCTTGACTTTGTTGGGACCAAGAGTCCTGGGAATAGGATCCCCCACTTGCAACAATAAGGGGTGCCTGTTCTGACTCTGATCCACCACGTCGTCTCCTTGCTGTCATTTGATCACGGACACAGTGCAATTCTGAAAACTTTTATCATGTCTTTATGTATACCGTCAGCAAAATCAAATTAACTGTATCTGCCATATCACATAACCCAAAAGCTCATCCCTCACAAGCATTCGGGCACTCTTGATTCAGCCTTAGAAAATTTACACGTCAACAGCTACAGAAACTTGTGTGTACTGTGAGAATGCTGAAAAGATAACAATAACCTCTTACGATAAATCACTGCAAGTAGCCTCAATATTGAAACAGTTTTGTTTACACTTGAAAATCTGAAGACGCTTATTGGCGGCATACATCCGTATGTCCAAAACTTATTACTGGCATACAACCATATGTCTCAAACTGATTCTTCGACAGTTGTGTTAGATAAAGACAAACTCAATACATATAGTTAACCAACCGCAACCCTCACTTCCCTGCAGGTGATGACGATATATACAATACGTCACCACATTACAGCTGACATGTTCAACCACAGCATTCTGTAATCCATGCTACAAACTAGTTTATCTGTGCTATGTAGTGCACATGAATCACCGACATACAGTGGAGGGATATTTGGGACAATGGTTCTCTGGGTGACTAGTGGCATCCATGATATATGACTGTTGTTATCACAGAAAAGAGATTAATTTGTCCGTAGCTCGACTCCGTGAGGTAGTTTCGGTTACAACCCAAATTTGTATGCTAGTTTTAGCGCGAATTGCTGTGTGTGGTGGTCGTGTGTTATTCGTGTTAGTATTCGGTGCAAGTTAGTAAACGACAACAGGTATGTAATCATTTTTTTTAGATGTGTGTATGTGCAATTGTGTAACATAAATTTGATATGTTAATTTTGTTATCAAACCACATTAGTCATCATGTTGTAATAGCGGAATTTTGAGAGTAACACTAATAGTAATGATTTTGCCTTAGATAATGCTGACCATTAATGAACAGTTTTGTTTAGGGTACAATGTCTAGTACATCACAGAAACATAGGAATTTTGTGGCCGAACCTATGGGCGATAAACCTGTAACTGATCTGGCTGGAGTTGGTGAAGTTCTTGGCAGTCGTCTTGAAAACCAAGGATTTGATCAGGTTTGTACTGACCATTTACTGGTATTCTAATAGGTAGGTAAATTAAAGGGATGTGAAAAGACGTGTGAAGGCAAGAAACCCATGCAAATCATATCATATGCGGATGTGGATGTTTTAATTCACGACAAGTTTTCGGAGTTGAAATATAACGTGTATCATTTCAGAGCATGAGGCACACAGTAGATGCATGTTGTGTTTGTAATACCAGCTGTGTAGCACTGAAATGTGATTGTCAAATTATATAACAGTGTGTTGTTTTTCTGTCACATAACAAGATGCAGGTCACTAAATATTGCTGAGTGATAATAGAGAAGTAAAGTAACTCAGACTTTTTATTTGTGTATCGATATTTATGTGTAGGGCTTGTGGGTTGGGATGGTTGGAGAGTCAATGAGCTGTTCTGCACTTTAATTTTACTGAGGTTGGTGGAATATTTTGAGTTGTATCCCCAACAGAGGAACATGAGTCACTAAACTTCAGGGAAAGAGAAGAAGAAGAGCAGTTCTTACTTTTAATTTTTTTTTTTTTAATACTGTTGATGGATTTGACAGAAGTTTACCTAAAGATGAAACCCCCGAATGAGCCTGAGAAAAATCAATGATTGTATTGTGTGCCATTTGTTTGTATATTCTTGTAAAATGGCCATCTTGTGTATCTGTACCAGTTATTTTGGTTTTCTGAAAATTGTGTGTGGTTCTTGATTATAGGCTGTTTTTTAGTATGATAACTGATAAAATGTGTAAGGGGTCTGTGGGACATTGGCAGATATCTTGTGCTTGAAAGTAGTGAATTATTACAAGAGGAAATACCATAATACGAGAATACAGGTATGGGCCCATTCATCCAGAATGCTTGGGTCTTGGAGTTTTCTGGGTGTGGGGCCATCCCATAAATTGGAGCACAGTGCTTGACATATTCTTAAAGACTTAAAAATTACAAAAAAGTAACTTTACCTTAAAGATAGAGGATGTTGGTTTGTTAACATCAATTAAATTGCATAATCTGAGGTGATGTCATCAGGATCATCTGATGAAGATGGAAGATCAGCAGAAATAGACATACCAGAAGTTGAAGGTGGGGGCTGAGGTTGAAACTCATGCTTACAAGCATTTTGAAACATATCTTGCAATTTAAGTTGTTTCATACAATTAGGTCTTTCTGTTCAGCACTGCTTTTTACATTGTGATGTTGTTTGTTGCTCTTATATGAAACTCCTCTGTTTCTTACTGCAAATCAGTTCTTTCATAATGCTTATCATTCTGTTAATGGAGATTGGATAGATTTTATCTACCATACAGCTCTTGAGGAATTGCAACATAGAAGAATGATACACTGCTTTGAGAATTTAATACTTCTAGAAGTCTTTTAATTCCTGGATATGTTGTTGTTGTTGTTGATGGTTTTTTTCTTTCTCTCTCGCTCCCCCAAGAAAGGCCTATCTCATTGAGGTTTAAGACTTGTTATGCTATCTAGCCCTTGGTTGTGTTCTTGAAGTGCTCTGGATAGTTGATGCCAGTCACATGATCAGCAACTGCTGATTCTTCTTTTCAGTTCATATTGTGCAGGCTTTACTTAAATTTTGCATTGTTTGTTTTGTGTATTGTGATAAAAGTATTACAATTAAAAACAACTAAATTCACTCTTTTTATCATTTTAATTTCACAAAAGCTCTTGTACATGTTTCGGGCCATGAGCTCAAATCTTACTTTCCTAAACACAAGACTGCTTCCACCACTGTGTATCTACTCTATCCTATATGTAATACACACTGATGATTCACCATAATACCATGTATACTTGGACATAACATTATTCCATAATGCTTGTAATGACTTTCTGTTGAGGGACCTTCATGGCCCAAAACATGTAGAAGAGCTTTTGTGAAATGAAAATTATTGCAAGAGTGCATTTAGGTGGATTTACTTAAAGTTTCTAAACCAGCTTGTACTAGCATTAAAGGTGGCCTTCTCCTTCCTAGGCTCTGTGCAGTTTTATAACCACTTGTCCTGCCTCACCACAACACCACTGTGTCTCTGCTGTCAGCTGTAAACACAAAGCCTTCTCTCTCTTTTTGAGGAAGGGGTTGTGATGACTGACACAAGATATTTTAGCATTGGCTGGAACACTTGCCTTAATGCCTCCTTTGATATTGTCTTCGTTTTCCTTGTTGTAACAAATTGCCATTTCATTCACAGTGGAATGGCATCTGACCACAGCAATATTCGTTGCTGTAAGTTCTCCAACACCCCCACTCTATAACGAAGAGAAACATCCTTTTTTTTTTTTTTTGGTTAAGCTTCTTAACAGCTTGAACATTATGTGTTTCATACTTTAAAATGTGAGGACAGTAATTATTTCTAAAAAGTCTGAAAAGTACAGTTGTACATATTGCACCATGTCTAGCAGAGAGAGATGAGCTGATGTGATGTGTTGTGTGTTAACACTGCGTACAAACACAATAGTGACTCTAATTGTGTGAGAGACCTATACCTTGATCCACAAGTGTTGTCACAGTAATTCCATTGTGAATAAACCAAACTGTAATGTGTGAACCCATAATGAGACATATCTCTTATAATTCTTTCTGTGTATTTTTAGAAGTACTGTGGCAGGATTAATCCTCATAGAGTATGACTTGCAATACTTTACCAATAAAAAAATTGACAGTTTTGTTGTTAGAGTGGTGTTAGGTATCAAAACATTGTTGCTGCTGCAGAGATTCAGCAACATCTTTTCCGGATTGTGAAGTGGGCTCATAAAATGACGAAAGAGTAACAGTTGCAAATTGTAATAGTTTTCACCCCAAATAATAAACAATTATGATTTCCTGGTATTGTAGTACTACAATATTTATTGTTTTTTTTTCAGGCATCTGTTGTCTTGGGACAGTTTTTAGTACTGAAGAAAAATAAGGAATTATTTCAAGACTGGATGAAAGATGTGTGTGGAGCAAATACTAAGCAGTCAAGTGATTGCTATCAGTGTTTGTCTGATTGGTGTGATGAGTTTTTGTGAATGCAAATGAGGCCACTTCTTACATTCATAGTAGCATATATTGTGCAATTAAACAAATTATCACCACAAGATTCAGTCCAAACGAAAAATACTTGTATAATTGCTGGAACTCCATAAAACATGGTTTCAAACAACATTCAGGATTTCAGGGAAGCAGAGATAGATCCTTTTCTTTGTTCCCTTTGAAAGTATACTTTGCTGCTGTTCCCACATGTTTGACCATTTAATTTGCTTTGTACTTTGTTGAAAGATGGTATGTTGCTTGAGGTGAATTGGGTTGCTTTGTTGGACTACTGTCCAAAAACAGAAAATGCTTAATATCAGTGATTGATATTGCTCCAGAGCAGCTGCAGTAGAAGTTGTATGCACTTGCAATCAACACTTGACATATCATATTTATGTGTTTTTTTGTGCAATAGAAGTTTTTCCCTTTCACAGAGATAATGTGAAAGCATTTGTTCTTGGTAATCAGCATGTGACATATATTTACCATATTGTATCCCTTTTGATTTATTTCATCTTGTTAGATATGCTAGTGTAGCATCTTCAGTTGTAGAGTTAAGAAAACATGTTTCATTTCACTTTTCCATGGCCATACCATTGACATGCTGACACACCTGTTGATGGAGTCACCTGTGTGTTATTAAAGGTCATAAAAGTTATCCATGCACAATGAGTTCCAAAATGTTTGCTTTTTGCAGAGTAACCTCCCATAATTTTACAATACACCTTTTGCCATTTATATTATTACATTGTCCTTTGTAAGCCAAGATGTTTTTTATTACACAAATTTCTGTCAGCATGTACAACTGTATAGTGTACCATGTTCATGCCTCATATGAGATTTGGCAATTAAATAATGCAACTAGTTTTAAAAAAGTGCATAATTGTTGGGATTATTGCATTGACATTTTATCCCCTTCACAGTTCTTCCATCAGAAGTTATCCAGTGTTACATACCAGCCTTCCAGGCATTGTATGATCCCCAGTAGTCCCTTTGTAGGGGTGCTATATGTAACTCTGCTGTTCTTCTGACATGCCATATGAAAACCAAGCAGACTCTCCATAAACCATCTGATTTGTCAAATTAAAGATTCTCCCCCAGGTACTATATACTTTGTCTTTGGTGGTGTTGGATGGCCATATGAAGGTTATGTCTTCATAGATTAGCTGTGAAAGTCAGTTCTGTGGGTTTTGGATTTGTGCTAAAGTAGGAGCATTTGGCTAGTAGTCCAGAAGTGAGGCATTTGTTTTGTACCTGTGTGACACATGGACCAAGAAAACCTTCCATTTCAGCTAAGGTGACATATTTCCAATCAGTTATGATTGTTCTTTAGCTCCAGAAAGAAGTGCTTCACCTCAAGTAATAACCTCTCTTGCGAACAATTCATAGAACATATTGTTGTCCAACGTACAGTAAAAATTAGTGGATTTTTAAACACAGACAATCTCAATCTTAAGTCCACATATGCCAGATTTGTTCTGTATGTATATTGTGAGATGCATCTATCCAAATATGGTTTGACTTAGGATGAGAAGAAATATTTTCATTTGTAGATTAGCCACTTATTATTTCAGATATACTGTTGCTCTCACTGTCAGTGGGATTCTTGAATTCATTATTGATACTGCTGGAGGCTGTTTACAATAGATCAAAAAATGCACACAATGTAGTTGGTGCTGCTGTGAGGACGATGCACTGTTACATGTTATGAGGAGTACTTATTGCAAATGAATTGAATGGTATAGTATACAGAAGTGAAAATAATTTTGAGTTATGGTCATGGAAAAGCATAATGGTTCTAAAATTATATAAAGTGTATCAAAATGTAGAGCTGTAAGAAGGCAGTCTTGTAATTATTCTCAGGCTGTAACTTTGCCAAAAACTAACTGAAGTGGAAAGGCATGTAGAGTTCAATATGAGTGTCTTACAAAGTGTTTCCAGTGTGAGATCAAATAATTGAATTGTGCTTTATTTTCAGCATTTCACATCTTTGCAAGACCACTAACCTTCATGTATATTCTGTTGTACAAGTTTACTATTGTGCTGTGCATGATAAACACACATTTATAAAATAAATACAAGTTTTATATCAAGTGCATTGCATATTTTTTATTCAATTGACTGACACTGACATTCACTGATGATGACTTGCAGCAGGCTGTAAGTACAAATCTGGGTACATAAGGGAAGCAGACAGTTTCCTTTGTTCAAACACCTATTGACTTTTTTTGGGGGGGAGGTGGGGTGTACTGTATTTTAAGCTGGTTGGATATGCGCCCACCAAGTTTTTGAAACGGGGCCGGAGAAGGCGGGCGTCAACATCATCGTACGGAGTAAATCGGACAGCCCACTTAGAATACGAAAATCAATTGCACGCTTCTAGAATATGCACTACCAAGCCCCTAGCCACAGATAATCTAGTTGTTTGCTACATAGTTGCCTACTCCATTGTAACCCACATCCCCCCTCCCTCGGCTACATAGTAAGTCACGTGAAGAGTTTAAACGTTATTGTAAGTTGTATTTTCCTCTGGACAGGGACTGGTAAATAACGCAAATATATGATTTTAATAAATTAGGTTGTTTTCGAATTATGAATAAAAACGACGGTGTGGTTGTCACTTTGACTTTCGTTGTTCATTAAAGCACACGAAGTTGCTGTAATGGCGGCCATGTCATGAAGATACCAAGTCAGTACGGTGGGCCCACAATGGAAGACAGTTCTCCATCACAAAATCATAACGGACAACTAGGACCTTCAGGTGGTGGAATTAGTGTAGGAAATAAGCAAAGTGATGAAGGAAGCCAAAGAACTCAATACTCCATACCTGGTATATTGCATTTTATTCAACACGAGTGGGCAAGGTTCGAGATGGAACGGTCGCAATGGGAAGTGGATAGAGCCGAGCTGCAGGTAATTATCACAAGCATATTATTTAATGCCATCCGCCTCATAATATCCAAATCATTTCATATATGAAAGGAGGTCCCTGATACAGAATGAATGGCTGTAAGTATTTTCGCTTCAGAATTCTGCACATAAATTAGGCCTAGAAAGCTGGTAATTCTAGAACTCTTAATTGGACGTATTGTTGGTGACAACATTGTCGTTCGCAGTGTTATTGATATAAATTGTAGAGTATATAAACATGACTAATGCGAGTTTTTTCTCCCTGTGTTTAGGCTAGGATAGCTTTCCTTCAAGGGGAAAGAAAAGGGCAAGAAAATTTAAAAAATGATCTAGTTCGGCGAATAAAAATGTTGGAGTATGCACTAAAGCAAGAAAGGTAAGTTTGCTGAGTTAACCTATTCCTTCCTGTGTGATTTAAAATGCAACTGATTAATGAGTACTGCAATCATTTTGACAAATGTCATGCTCTGAGAAGATTTTACTGTTTGTAGTGGGTACAGGTTCTATTTACAGTATTGTAAAGTAACTGAAGATGCTTATCTGCAATACCCATTTGTGAAAGTAAAGTGGGCTTTAAAAATAAATTTTCCATTTCATTCATTTAAAAGGAATTTGAGCTCACTATTTATATAACTAATGTTAATAGACAGAGGCATTCCACAGATATTGATATTTATGATATGGAACAAGTAATAGTACAGTGAATAGCATTGACATAATATATAAAAAACAGTGTATCTGCCTGTCACCTGGACCTCATAACTTTATAAATATGTATACTGGAATTGTATTGCTTGTTCAGTTCAGTATACATTTATTCAGTCAGCACACCATATTTAACTGAATAATTAAACAGTTAAAGTATTACATATCACCACGGCTTCTTGTGTCACTACATTGTGGTATCATCCATAGTTATTTAATTTTGCATTTAACCGCCTCTTATGCTGTATTTTCTGTGTTGACTGATGATAGTGTTTGTATTTAATAAGTGAAGTTCAACTCAACCTATATCCTGTAATGACAGTTCTTCCAGTAGTTGTACTGTTATAACTTGTCACCTGAACTGCATTGCAAAGCAGGTGCAGCATGTTGCTATTAAGACAGGAGAGGCCTTATATTGTGTGTCTTGCCCTATACATCCATGGAACGTAGGGAGAGTGGTGATGTGGAGTTTCTTGTTGACCAAATGCCTTTAAAGATTTAGAAATTCTTCTGAAACATTGGGTGTGAAAACATTAAACACAGATACTTACCTGCATACATACTGGAATATAATTGTAGTTCTTGGCAGTTTCTTATATTTGTTTAGATATTCTTTGGAGAGAGTAGTTGGGATACTTTCTAATTAAATGTATGTTTAAGAAATTTTGTAATCCTTCAGCATAGGGCTTACTGCAAGTTATGAGTTACAGAAAGAAGATAGCTGAATTAGAATTGTATTTAATATGATCTTTTGTATTTATTGTTGTAGAGCAAAATACCACAAGCTGAAATATGGAACTGAGCTGCAGCAAGGTGACATGAAACCTCCAATTTTTGATGAACCAGGAGGGCCTGAAGCTCCAATGGATGGAGAAGCACCATTCACCTCTGTTAGCAATGTAAGCTGGCGGCAAGGAAGACAACTTCTCAGACAGTGAGTTAATTGTTAATGTATTATGTTCCAACACAGAATGGGGGATTTATTCTAATACTTTTATTTGCAAATGTGAATTAACAATTCAGCAGATATATGGAAACCCATGGTACATTAAGAGTACAAGAGGTGATTATAGCAAAATTGTGGCCATCAGCAAAATAATACAATTGTGCTGAAGCTGTGAAAACAAGTTCCTTGGATGGCAGGTGTACCTACTGAAATATCCTCTGCACTTGTCTCTGGCATATGTCAATAAGCCCAAGGTACTTGTCAGTACTGAAGGTTGTCACATACAACTGTCAACATTCTTCCCAACATAGTGACTGCAGGAGGCACAATAACAGTGCGTGGTGGATGTGCAGAATGTCAGTCCATGAGACTTTTTGCTGAGATTTCAGAGTAGTTGTTTGAAGTTATTATAGGTGTTCAGTATTATATGATAGGGAAAAGGCATGTAGAACATAACAAATTCAGAACACAAGAATGTTCCGTATGTACCGCTTGGTAGGAAACTGGATATTTAGGATCACAGACACTTTCAGAATTGTAACTGCTGAAAAAATAAATTTCAAACAAATTATATATGCATAGGAAGATTACAGAAGGAACCAAGACTGTTACTGAATGTGCGTTAACCTATGTTGCATCAAAGAAACAATTGGACAGAGAAACACACATTCACAAATCTTTGAAAAAATGCAGATGAACAATTGAGGAGGTAGATGGTTGATGTTGCTGGTAGATTTATTCTAACTTGTAAGTGTATAGTTGATGTGTTCCAGTATAGTATGTGGCCTAAGAAATGCCTAATTGCTGATATTTTCAGTTGGCATCATCTGGGAATTCATGAGGAGAAATCAGCGTCAGTTCTTACTGATAAATGGGAGTGATATGAATGTGTATCGGATTTTACGCGTATAAAGGTGCAAACTTAGCTGAAAAAGTGCTGCTTTTTGGAAGTTAATAAAAAGTATAGTATTATTGATGAAATGGATCAGCCAAAGTTCTATACAGTTTTGATGATGGTGTATATTTTGAAGTATAGTTCATAGTTCAGAGTTTTCCCATTGCCCGTTGTATAATTAAACATTTTGTGGGATCTGACTGTGCTTCGGTTCTCAGGCGCGAACCAATCAGGTCGGCCCCATAAAAAGAGCTGTCCTGCACTTTATTCCTGGTTACTCTCCACAGACAAGACCTGATCTTGGAGACATATCTTGGTCAGTTGCACTGACAACAGTGCTTAGTGACTGTGAGTAGCTCTTTCTGAGGGGACCTTCAGATAGGTTTCCACCTGGGGATGGTAGCAAAACTGGATTCAGAAACATACTGTAGGAGATGATGGAAAAAGCTTGAAATAAGAAGATGTCTTCAAAGTAACTGCTGGTGTCCTTTTGGTAAATGTTTGGGCATATGAATGATTGAATGAATCAACATAGTATCACCGGATGTGTGTGTGTGTGTCTATATATATGTATATATAACTTCCTTCAGATTTTAATTAAAATTTTAATATATCCAGAATTGTTCTGACTACCTATACGTGAACATACCAACATGCAAGAAAGTAAAGTTAATTATTGTTTTGTGTTTTATTGCACTACGTTTTGCATGGAACCATCAGTGTTTCACCAATCTGCAGTATTTTGTAGTTCCATTGTTTCCACTTCTACTGAATTTTGATAAGAATGCTAATAAAGAGGGTAATTTCATGTTAAAATAAATCAGAATTGCAATTCCATGCACAGGTAAAGCTTTTATGCTCGAGATGAAGTCTTGAGACCAACAGGAGAACACTTCTTTTTATGCTTTCCATTTGTTTGTGATATTCTTGGTGTGGGCTTTACAAGAAGAGTCTTTTTTGTATGATGAAGCATTTTGGTGGCCATAATATGATTCAGATATGGAGATGGGTAGTTGATGGTTTGTTGTACCAAGAAAGATGGAGTTACAAGGTAAATGTTTGTGAGATCTGCCGGAATGTCATGATGTACATCATCAATGTGAACACAAGCAGTCTGTTCTTGTGATGTGGCATCATATGCAGCCCCATAATCTTCTTCTTTTCACTTGACATTAATTAAAAATTATAATAGCTGTGAAGCTTGTATCTGTGAAGCCTGACACTTGCATATGTTTTGACATTTTAAAAGTACAATATAGCATCACTGAAATGAAGCAGCTGCCTGAAAGATTTTATCACAGAATTGTCATATGAAGTGGAGAACCGCAAGAGGAAGTTATTGGAGTGGCTATTGAAAACCTGTTGCTGAGCAGTGTTAACTCCATCATGTTACAGTCATTGCCACTGTTCATCTCAGTCACTGCCCCATTTTGTTTGAATTTTTAATACTGTACTCATATATTTTCAGCCATACTCATTCCTAAGAGGGCAGTTTTTTCTGGATTCTGAATTGTTTTTCATTCCCTGGGTGAAACAGCATGCAAGGACGACATACTTTGACACTTGTCTTGCAGTGGGAACCATGTAATGGCATGTCTTTCACAGAGAACAACAGTTCAGTAACTATGGTTGCCATGGCAACCAGAGAGTGACTTACATCAAGGGTATTGGAGGTATTTGGGACATCGTGGAACTTATTTCATACTCTATCTTTTAGGTAGAAGTGTTGATACAGTGGGCAGAACATGTAACCTATAACAACTACTTTGGCACACACACAGTCTATGTTATGTTATGTATAAAATAAGTGTGATCTTTATGTATGGGTGCTTTGGAACAAATGAACATATAGATACCTATATACAGCAAAACAAGCCACAGAGTTCAGTAGCCTCCACTGTCAGCACAGGGTGTTCCAAAGCAAGGAGTGCTGTATACATTCGTCTGACACTACCCTAAAGGTTGAAAATGTGTGCCGTATATTAATAAGATATACTCAGTGTATTAGTAGCAAAGATCATGAATAACATCACCAGTTGCATGAACCCCGTCCACTATACGCCTCATGAACAGAAACAAGGAAGATAATGAAATCGCTTTTATCTAAAAATAATCATGATTTTAATTTTTAACCAATTTGAACCAACATTGTATATATTTTATTATTCCCTTATAGCGAATAATAGTCCAAAATTATGTATTTTAATCCATTAATTGTGACGGTATACTTTCCGGAGTATGTTGTTGTGATTCTACCTGATCATGGCCGAAACAGTTGAGACATATAGATGACAAATGAATGCTTAGTGTGTGAAGAGTTGTGTTTGCTGTGATGGTAAATACAGACATTGATTGACGAACACTGTGGGATAAAAATTGAATGCAGTCCCTTTTACACTCTTGTCTGATGTCACATGAAAGTTTGTCTTAAGCTGCTGAATACGACACTTTCTGGTCTAGGTATGTTTTTGGATGTAGTTTCTCTGGTAGTCAGATTTTTTAAATCTTTTGTGTTCTCAAATTTTGCCAGCTTTTGTGCTGGGTAGGACTTTCAGTTAAAGTCATCATTGCAGAGACTGTAGCAGTAATACCTCTTCATTAGTGCTACTTTTTCACTTACCTGGGAGTTTCTCAAACCTTGTCTCACCACTGGCCACAGAATATAAATTTGATAAGATCTGCATTGTTTATCACACACTATTTCAGCCATCTGTGGAAACAGATTTCATAGATCTTTTGACAGCTGTTATGTTTCACCTTTGATGGACATATGAGAAAGTGTCACATTGAGTTTACTTCCTTTTTGTCCAAAAGGGAAAACGCTGTGCCTCAATAGGCATTTAAATGTATTAGTGCTCTGGACGTAGCAGAAACCTCACATTTGGAGGTCATGTGCTAAAGATGAATTGAATTACACTACACAGCAAAGCAAAATGAGATGCCCTATTTTGCACTCTAATACCACATTTCTGTAAGATCTGCATGAATATTATTATTAGTTCTTGCATGGGGCTGTGTAGGTTTTTGACTTAATTGTGTATGCATTTTACATCTTTCACATGCATCCTACCTGTCTTGCCTGTTCAATTCAGTATTTCACACAGTATTAGTAAAAATAATTATTTGTAAATGTGCAGTGTGATACGAGTTTACTTTAACACAGTGGATTTCTTTTCTGTAGTAATGAAGCTTTATATGCAGTAAATAACAGCAAAGAATGTATTTAGAGATTATTTTCACTGAGTACAGTTTTCTACTTGTTACGTACACTGAAGTATACATGGTTACACTTACCTTCATTGTATAACTGTTATATGCATCTGGGTAACATGGATGAAGGAACTAGTTTATGTGAATAAGGCAGATGCCTTCATCTTCCTGGTACTGGGGAATGCCCCATATTTCACCATATAATTACAGAAATGATGTAAGAGTGTAACCAGACACCTACAGATATACTTTGTAGTCATCTGGAAAGGGTCTGAATATTTGTATATCATGGTGAAGCATGTTGTGATGTAAAGTGCACTGAATGTGCTATTGGAATGACATGTAAAGAGGTATGATTTTGGTTTTCATATCTTTTAAATGTATGGCATTTTTTTCAGGTATCTTCAAGAAATTGGTTATACCGATACAATAATAGATGTACGTTCAAATCGTGTTCGCTCATTACTTGGTCTTAACAATAATGCAGAAAGTGAAGAAAACCTAAATAATGCCCCAGTTGTAACAGCACTCAATGGAAATGAGTCATCCAATAAGCGTGCCAGTGAGAACCAAGGTCGCAGGACACCGGCCAAAAAGGTATGAAAGGAACTACAGTGGAAACTGCTTATTTAGACATTCGATTTATGATACAGAGCATTATTGAATAATATGTGATCTGTATAGTCACATCTGTTTCTTGTTGATAGGTAAATGACAAGCAACAATAAATCAGTCCCATTCAAAAGCATTTGGATGCTTTCTCTTTAGATGCATTTGCAAAATTGCTAAAAGTGACTATTATCTTTATTATGTCTGTCCACTTGGAACAACTCGGCTCCCACTGGGCGGATTTGATGAAATTTGAAAGTGTAGTATTTTTTGAAAATCTGTTGAGAAAATTCAAGTTTCATTGAAGTCATACAAGAATGGTAGGTTCTTTACATGAAGATGGTAAACACTTTTGATCGTATCTCACTCATTTCTTTGTAGAAAGAAAAATGCTTCAGAAAAAAGTTGTAGAGAAAATTGAAAAAATTTTGTTTTCAATAACTTATTTTTGAAAATTGCACCTTTATGAGATAATGTGGAAAAATATTGTGGAGCCAGGTAGGCATCAGATGACAGTATGGCACATGCACTTTGCATGCTGGATACCTAAGACTACCAACACGCACTGAGATTATGTAACACTGCTTTTCCACTGCAACAATGGCTGCATGAAAGTGCTTCAGTGTTAGTTATATGTACCTGGCTTGTCTTGTCGTGAATTGTTCTTTTATGGACCCTGCAGTATGATTCAGAGCTGTCGGTTAGTACGCCGATGCAAGAAATAATGATACCGCAACTCATGTAACCATGGAGCCATGTTTTGGATGCAGTTTAATTTGTATTATATGGTCATAATTCACTCTTAGCTTACATGATTTCAGCCCTAACATGGTTGTTGTTTATAAAATGGAAAGCAACATTTAAAATACATGGATTAACAGTGGTCTGCTTTAAATCATCAGTTTCATACTTTTTACAACAGAGCATCTGAATTTAGGGAACATCATCCCGTTGTGCAAACTAATCAACTGTAAAATCCACACAAAAACATAACCTTTGCACATTCAAATAGAAATTCCAACACTGCATGTACTTTAAAGTGGTTGTGTGTTTTGGGTACTTTGTTATTGGGTCTGTTATAGCCTCAGTTTACCTATATTCTGATTATTTTGCAGTGTTGTGTGGAAAACAAGTTATTTCATGTATACCAGATGCAAGTTCATGTTCCTACCATAGATACACAGATCGTCTCTTAATTTTTAATTTTGACTTTACAGTACCTGGATTCTAGCAAGGGTTTTATGAAGAAGAGGGGGTATTATACGTTATACATATTATCTTATTACTCCTCTTTTGTTGGTAGTATTAAAGTATTTTAATATATAATTTATTGTTGAAGGGAGGCTGCCTCTTTAGCAGTTTTCCTTGTATACTTGCACTTTGCTTGTTCCTGATGATGGTCAGAATAATTGACCGAAACATGTTGTGGGATGGAATAAATCTGAACATGCAAAGGTTATGGTATTGTGTTTGACTGTTGAAGAACATCTGAAGTTGGCATTCATGAATGGGAAATGTAGGAGCAGTAAAAGCAGACACACCAGATTGTGATGTGTTTAGATTCTCCAAATTGTTCAGTTTATTTTTAGCCTGTTTTTACCACTTTTCCCTCATATTCCTTTTCTTGTAATCCCCCTTTCTCTGACAGAACAACTGCATTTTCCTTAATTTACTCATAGCGATAGGCTTCATCCCTGTTCTCCATGTATTGCAGACCATTTTTTTTTTCATTCATATCTCTTCCACCCAGAAGATGAAGGCAGCAGATTTCCCCTAAATGTTCAATCTGACTACAAGATGAGTTGATGGTGTTATGGAAGTGTGTTATGCATAGACAACAGTATGATTCCTTTAAGAGTGCAAAAATGTCGACAAATTAGTGAACACTGCAGAGCCCAAGGATAAGATAAAGAGAACAGGCAAAGGAGGATGTGCAAAATAGAATGAGGTGAAAGTGGACACAGATTGAAGGGAGTGTGTTTGGTGTATAGGTACTGCTAGGGACATTTGTTACAAGAAGACCACACTGGTGGAAGTGTCAGTAGATGAAGGGTGATGCATTCTTTTTCCTTTGTAGGCCCAACCATCATCTTTAGCAGAAGCAATGATTTTAGACACCGAAGCAGCAGTTATAGCAAACTTTGAATTTCTGTCTCAAACTGATGTGGATATGGATGATGATGATGACATGAGTGATGATCTTGAGCCACCTGATGATGATGATCCAGATGATGTTAAGACAGCCAAGCGGAAGGGAAAGGTAAGAGCTTTAACTATGCATTTAACATATTTACATGAGTATGAGATGACCCTGCTTGTGTGACAACCGCCTGTCCTTCACTTGATGAATTAGGGAAAATTTTGTGTTTTACATTCAGAGTTATGAATGATGTTGAACATGTGGACTGTTAAGCATAACAGTGAGCCACAGAAGGGTATGAAACATTAGTACTCTAAAATTGTTGTTGGGAGATAACACAGCTTAAATCTCAGAATGGACACAGGATTGCTGCTTATCCAGCTGTGTCATTTGGTGATGTGTTTCTAGCTGGATCACACAAATGTGATTCACTGTCTCTACAGCAGACTGTGTTGGAAATTGTGATGTAATTTTGTGGAGTTACAAAAGATGTTTCCATACAGGCCCTGCTGTTGAATGAAGGCTTAGCAGATGATGTGGATGCTGAAGCAGAAGAAGTGCTTAATGAATTGAACCTGCTGACAGAGACCGAAGATGCTGGTTCTGATATACATTCACAAGGAGATCCAGCTGATTGGGGTAGGTACTTACATTGTATTAGCATGTGTCAGAGTGAATAGAAGTAGTTTTGTAATGGAAACCTAGCAGTGGAAGGCCTCTCAGAGAATATTGTTGGGAGCAATCTATGTAAAACCACCATTTAAAATTTTTGTGCAAGACACATGCTGGTAAAACTGTGGTGAAGAAAATGTAAAACTTAGGGAGTTTTACAAAAAATAAAGGCTGGATTTGCAAAACTTCAAAGGGAAATTAGGGTGAACCTTTTGTAAAGAAACATTAAATGAGCATTTTCCATCAGTCTGTTTGTATCAAAGGGTCTCATTTGACAAGCAGTAGACAGTGAACAGACAGTAACTGAGGCATTTATGTTCTAGGCTGTCCATGTGTAGCTGTAGAGTGGAACATAAAGTGAAGTATCCTTCATAGTTTTCCATGTAAAAGAAAAATGTTTTAAACCATTGTCTTGGAACTCAGAACTGGACATTTATTAGAATTAGTTAATGAATTGCCCCTGTCCTTGGTTTACTAACAAGTCCCTTTCACACATGTTCCACCATCAAAATTATTAACAGCTCTCAGGTGCAGTTTGCAAAATAACTGAAAAGCACTTGTTAATGTCATTATGACACAAAAAAATTCTACGTTACATGTGCTACCTCCCTTCATTCTTGAATCTGTGTCAGTGGTGACCACTTAGATTAAAACATGTTGTAGTAAGATATAAACATATATGATAAAATAAAGATAGTTGTTGTGCTGACTAGAATGAAACCTAGTATTTTCAGTTGAAACCCTGTATGCTGACTTGTGTGTACGTAACTAGAAGTTAGGAGACATAACTGAGTATTACGTATATCAGCCATTTTCTGTTACAAGAATACCCATTAGAATGGCCCGTTTTTTAACGGACTTTATACTCATTGTACCGATGCTATGTTGTACCTCTAAGTCAGTCTGGGGCAGCTGTCTCTCATTTCTTACTAACTGGATTATAGAGGAGTGTGTTATCCATGTACTGCAGTATTATGCTTTGTTTTGCTTCTTTGTTCGTATTTAAGTGTATGTATGACATTGTCTTCTGACGCCTTTAATCCAAACTGAACATTTTTTGCTAATCATATTATTATTATTATTTTGTAGCAGGTACAGGTATTGGCTTCCAGCCTGGCGCAGGTCATCGTCGACAGTTGGGACCAGGAAGCCTAGGAGATGAGGAAGTTTCATCTCTTGGTTTGGGTGAACTTGCACAGCTTACAGTCAACAATGAAGCAGAGGCTGCATATGATGTAAGAGTTACATTTTGTATGTTGAACGTTTGCTGAGCCAGGTGATCTTACTGTGCAAGCCAGAATGAATGGGGCCCAGTGTATTGTAGGTTACAGTGTGTGTGTAAACATTGCCCCATATGTTGCTGTACCAGGTGTAGCTCAAAGTCTAAGTAATGAGACCTTTATTGGAGTTATGTCTTGAAGCTTTCATGGCAACAAAGTGCAATAAAATTTTCTCAGGCTAGCAGCCTGAGAAGGTTTCTTGTTAAACATATCTGAGTGTATGAACAAGCCCAGGAAAGAAACTGAGGTATTTACTTCTGTCTGCTTTTTTATGTCATTTTTCAGCTAAACCAACACATTTGTTTTGATGTTTGATGCTGCATGCCCAAAGTCATAGTTGTTAACTTTGAAGTTTTCCCTTTTGTTAAACCCACAGCTTTGTTGATCCTTGTGACTGGGACCATTCCTGCCAGAAGTGAAGAGTTTAGGTTTCACTTTCTTTCTGACAAAAAGATAAAATTTGGTTAAATAAAGTTAGGTCGACATTTGACTAAGGGTGATATTTTTACAAAGTGAATGGTGCAATGTCAAGCATTATTAGGTTAAAGAAATATTTTCAGTATAAACTGTGAGTCATGTAAATTGTGCTTATTTTGTTTTGGTATTAAAAAAAGTGTGTAAAGTGCAATACAAATTAAAAATTATTGTAAAGGCATGGCAAAAATGAAGTTCAAAGACTTACAATACCATGACAGTGAAAAGGTTAAAAATATTTTGAATGTTTGAAGTTGTTACTTTGAAGGAAGGTACAACAATATGTCTCACTACATCTGTTGGTATAGTGTGTGTGTGGGGGGGGGGGGGGACGGGGGGGGGTCCATGCACCTTTGTTTTAAAGGCTGAATGATAATGTTTTCTATGTATATATCCATTGCATCTAGCCAGCGCAAAGGTATGTAAGAGGCCATAGATGCAGAAATATGGTGGCCAACACTGGCTGAGTTCATAGAGACTGTTGGCTAGGATATGTTTCTTGGTTCTGAATGTTCAAAAATTTTAATAACTCATTCGCTATCAACTGTAGCCATCACTTGTCAAGTAGAGCAAATTAAAGATCTATTACTTTTGTTCCACTATCTTAATATTTTGTAAGTTTTTAATTGTCATATATAAAAATATTTATGAGAGGCATGCTGTAAAACTTGGAACTTGTGGGTGTGGGGATTTTGTTCCAAGAGGCTAATAAATTTGTGTTGTGTTTATAGATTAGTGGCCTCTCCATTCTCTCTTAAACCACACAGAACATTGTGTGGCCCATCCACAGTAATCACTATGACGTGCGTTTAAGTATTTATGGTTTTACGTGTATTACAGATTGCAACCACAAAAGAGTCATATAGAAAGACATGGAATGCAAAGTACACACTTCGTAGTCATTTTGATGGAGTGCGTGCCTTGGCATTTCATCCTGTGGAGCCTGTTCTCATCACAGCAAGTGAAGACCACACACTCAAACTGTGGAACCTTCAGAAAACAGTACCTGCCAAGAAGTGAGTACATGGTCTTAGGCATCTCCTATGCATTAACTGCATTTATTAACATCATAACCCACTCATTTGTTTACATGATGCATTAGTACATCAGTACTGTGGTCCCATTGTTTGTGCAGCCTTCTTCGGCTTCTTTAATATTAACATGATTCTAAACACTTCATGGCCAAAATATTTTATGACACCCACTAAGCTCCCATGTGTATTGTTTGGTTATGACTTCTGCCAGCTTAATATGGGGAACTAGTGGTCCAGAGTAAGATGCTGGGTGTCTGTACCAAAGGGGATGGATAAGTGACCAGCCACATCTAGTGCCATTCTCTCTCCCACATCTTGACCTTTCCATGCCTCTTTTGGAGGTGAAAAATTAACTTTTTGGACGTTTGTGGTTCTCTTTGGCAAGCTCGATATTTTACTGCATTTTACTGTGGTATAAGAAACGTACAAATAAAATGGGAGGATACTTGGGAAAGGAAAATTCTTAGAATAATATATGGATCAACATATGAAAATGGTCATTGGAGAATAAAAATTAATCAAGAAATATATAGTAATTATAAATCTTGAAATATTTTAACTGCAATTAAAGTATGCATGTTGGAATGGCCAATGCAAGTGATACATATATTACATTGGTTTGGGCATGTATGGAGAATGGAAGAAAATAGAATTCCCAAAAAGTATTATATATATGAATTTGGAAGCAACAAGGCTGAGAGGTAGACCAAGAAGTAGGTGGCAAGGTGAAGTGAGGGAGGGTGGATGGCTAGTTGGTGGAAATGGGTGGAAGGAATGGGTATATAACAGAGAAGAATGAAGGAAGCTCCTGAGAACAGCAAGGAATCGTTGCATTCTGCACGTGCCAATGCGGTGAATGAATAAAGGAATGAATGTTGGAATGTCTTTGGCATGTTGTAAGAATGGATGATGCAAAAGCAGTAAAGAAGTTATGGGAAGGCAAACGTAGAGGCAGGAGAAAAAAAGGAAGATCTGGTTTAAAGTGGTTTGATGATGATGATGAATTGGATTTGAATATGGACGTAAAAATATGGAGAACAAGAGCTGTTGGCAGAACAAGATGGGCATCTGTCATGAGTGAAGCAAATGTCAAACTTTAATGGCTGTAGGACAAAAGAAGAAGAAGAAGAAAAGAGGCAGATCCACTTCACTGGTACTGTGCTCTGGCTGTTATTATTATTACACAATATGTATGTCTCCTGTCACAGGCATTTCTTCCTGGTACTTCTCTTGAACCAGCGGTGATCCCCACCGCTCAGGCTTCAAGCTTCACATTGCAGTACTTTCCATGTTATGTGTGATGTTCCAAGTATAGCTGTCTTTTGTAGTGAATCTATCGAGTGTTTTCCTGGTATAGTTTCCAAATTTTTCTTTAAACTTCTCTTTACTATTCCAGTGGCTCCAATTATTACTG
>Ga0123354_10002801_pt1 | contig 23496 bp, 11 predicted proteins | sample TergutLab28metaG_2_FD_97872 | JGI IMG/M metagenome (GOLD analysis project Ga0123354, IMG submission 97872) | Labiotermes labralis P4 segment gut microbial communities from Petit-Saut dam, French Guiana - Lab288 P4 | ecosystem: Host-associated > Arthropoda: Insects > Digestive system > Gut ... | reverse complement strand
TTTTATTGATGTATTCTTAGCTCGACATGTTTCGGGTACATACGCCCATCATCAGGAGCATTAGATGTTGAGTTGCAGCATATGGTTTTCTGCACCGAGTTTTTGGATGGGTGGTGGTCTTGAAAGCGGCTGTGTAGGTCGTGTTTACAGTGCGGATGGTGCTGTGTGCATGGCACCATCCGCACAGTAAACACAACCTACGCAGCGGCTCTCAAGACCACCACCCATCCAAAAACTCGGTGCAGAAAACCATATGCTGCAACTCAGCATCTAATGCTCCTGACGATGGGCCTATGTACCCCAAACATGTCGAACTAAAAATACATCAATAAAATTACCTAGTTGCATCAAGTTGGCATCTCACTTTATTTCACTATTTTAACTTGTTTGTCAGGATTGGGCATAAAGTTGCTCTATTGATGAAAAGTGTAAAATCAGCCACTTCTTAAAAAATTCTGTACTTAGTGAGGCAGTGCTTGTAAGTTGTTGCAAAACACCAACAGTGCTACTCCCTAGCACGCAAAAGTTAAATTGTCATCAATCATAATAAACCTCCAAGTACTTTTTCATTTTAGTGATTTAATTTTGAGTTATACTGTATTCGCACTTATTTTACCTTTTTAGTAAGGCATGAATGTCTGTGGAATGAGTTAGAATTTTACAGATATGATTCTTGAATCAGTATTTTCAATGTACTTTTAATTTTATTGAGCCATTCACTAGTTACAGTAAATATTTAAAAAATTAAAAACGTTAACCGAATTATGAATTAATTTTTACTACAGTAAAAGATTACTGTACTTAGAGTTTAATTAAAGTTACAAGTTCTTTATATCTTGTGTGTTGACTTTATTATTTCTTTACTGTCCTATTTCAGTGATTCTGAGCACTCTGTTCTTCCATCTTTGGCAGCAGTGGATGATAACTGTCTAGTGAGACAAACAATTACATCCTTGGCAACAATGCAGGAAGAAGTGGAGGAAGATCGAATAAATCAGTTTGCTCTCACTGGCTCATCCAGCCACTACTTCATAGAATCATGTGCTTATCATCATAATCAGTTTGAACTTGCTGCTAGCCTTCAAATGCACAATGAAATTATTTCACTGATGGTCAGTCAGTATTAATGTCATATTTAGCAAATATATTCTCTTTCCACCATATTAATTTTCGTGATTTAGCGCATTGATTTGTTTTGTTAAAATTATTTCCAAAACCCTCTTGGAACCATATGTATGTTATAACACATTACATAAAAAATTTAATAACAGACATAAGTTATAGATTTAGCTGATTTCACCCTGAGTTTTATACTGAATAATTCAAGATGTTTGTTCATACTTTTACCCATACACCTGTCCTAAGGGTTTGCTCTACAGTCTTGAATTGTTTTCTTTCTGGCTTTGGAATGACATTTGCATATTTCATTTGTCTCTTTACCTGCCAGGCCACCCATCCACTGAGTATATATATACATATGATCAGTGGATGACTGGCCTGGCAGGTAGAGACAAATGAAATATATGTACATACATGATTGAAGACTGTCCTGCCGTTGCCTTTTAACTTCTTGTCTTTGCTAAAACAAACATAAGACACAGTATGAACTTTTAATGTAAAAAAAGCTATTAAACCCAGTCTTCAAATAAGGTCAAGATTTTTGTTTCAGTTCTGTCAAAAATTGCTGATCTCACAAATTATCTGAAAAGTATACATAGATTGGTGTACACTTTTAAACTTCTTACTTTGTACCTTGTGGACATCATTGTTTATTTCAGAATGTTGGTACTGTTCTTCGTGAATACTTCAATCAGGAGTTTGATGAAGTATATGAATTAAAGGAAAAAGAGATGCTTTTGGTAACTGAACGCAATGCACGTCTACGTTATATTCTTTCTGAAATGAATAACACACAGACGGAAATAATTGACCCTGAATGGGGTCAAGATGAGCAACCAGAAAGAATAATAAATGTGGAAGACAATGAGGTATTAAACAAATAATATAAATGGTACTTATATCCTTACATAATAGTGTAAAGTATAGATATTAAAGATCGTGAACCTTAATGGGTGCCTGGAAATCTACAGATAATTTGAGTGTGAGTGTCAGTACAAACTCTTGTTCATTTTAAAGATTAGTAGGATTATAAAGACCCTACAATGAGAAAGATGTCTCAAATAGTGACCTAAATTTCTTCCTTACACAGTGAAAATCTTCAAAGTTTGTATGCTAAAAATTCAAGTAAGTGAGTTTACTGTGCATGTAGAAGAGAGAAACACTCTATCCACTTCAGTATGATTCAGTTTTTTAACCTGGACTTTGTCTCATCTGCCTCCCCACAAAAAAATTCTTCTTTGTTTCTCTGGAATTCAAAGAAGAAATGTAAGACATTAATTCCAAAAGTAATGTTTCTGTCACAGGTGTTTACTACCAGCTGCAGTCTCTGACCATTTTACCCCATTTGAAGTGCCCATGGTGTTATCTGATAAGTATGGTTCATCCCGTTAAACAATAGGTGTGGCAATAAAGAGGAAATTTCAGTCCTGTCAAGAATTGAATCAGTAAAGTTAGTCACTTTGTTGATAATTATTGTGGCTCTTCTAAAAATGGTATGCCAGCTAGTGTTGTATAAAATATGTGAATAATTAAAATTTGCAGCCTAATTTGTAACTCATAATAGTACATCATTGTGCGAGTTTTGTTACAGTCATTAATTTTCAATTACAGGATGATCATATTATTTTTGTGATTCAATTAGATCTGTATAAGTATGTCTTAGACAGCTTAATTAATGCTTTCAAGCCTAATGGTTATGGTTATATTTGTACCATCAGGTTTAACACAAAAGAGTCTGTGATGTTTCGCATCGAGTTGTGTTACCTGTATTTTGTCCACACAGTGTATTTATATTTTTAATTTGATTTTTGCAATAAATGGTGAGTATTTCTCTTTATAGAATTGGCCAGTGGCCTTTCAAATAGGAGCAATTGTTTTCTCAAGACTGGAACAGTCTATGTATATAGGATAGATTAATGTGACTCTGCAGAGGGTTAAATTTTAACACTTTTCTTTTGAAATTAATCACTGCAAGTAATTTCAACTTTCCATTAGTAATCAAACTCATCAAAAATTGCTTTATATTCGTGACAGGTATATTACTAGCCTTCAGAACGATACTAAGAAATGTCTTCTCAGCAGCCTTCTGAGCAAAATAAAAAAAAATTCTGGTTTTATATTGACACTCTAATATCCTGAGATTTTTGTCTATTTGTATTTGCACCTTGTGAGGCATATATTTTATATTCTGCAACTCCATCATATTTTGTGAAAACTCGAATAAAGTGTCCTACACTAAACCAAATTTTCAATCAAAGCTAAAGATTCAAATATCTGCTTTAGACCCTCATACTTGATGGTTTCTGTGCCAGACCTTGAATTAGTATTTACTTTGTGGAACTGTTCCCACAGAGTTTGGTAAGACTGTTATATTGCTTCCAGAGTTCAATAAGTTTAGGCAACCCACCATAACATTGAATATATTGCCAGTTATCAGAAACTGGTTGTGATGGGGCTAGGCACCAGTAATTAGCTTATTTTGGTTTTTATGAGAGTTGTGATACAAGGAATACAGTTTATCACAGAACACATTTAGGTGCTTGAATCCTGCATCTTTATCTACAGCATCACTTATACCAAGTTCAAGCCTATGGCAGGCACAGTGTCAAACACTGACATTAGGAAAATCATGAGTAATTTGTGGCAGCTGACTTTTTTTCCACCATTACTGATGTTCTATCAGATGCAAAAAAAAAATATATCAACTTTTCTTAAAGAACTCCACTGAAAACCAAACTTTAGTAAAGAATTTAAAAAAGAACTTTTCACATGTTTGAAGTCCATATGAAGGGACTGTGAATTTGTCTCATTGGAATTGAATTTTCCTTGCTGTTAATTTAATTACTTTTAGAACTCTGATTAGGGTTATAGTCAGTCTCATTCTCAATAAACCGAAGTAAAACATGTTATAATCTTGTACTCATTTTCACCACATAACTGTAACTTCTGCAGCACACAAATTATTTACATGCCATATATTTTTAGGACTTCTGTTTCAATTCTCAACCAGGTGACCTGCTGTACTTGCTGAGAATTTTGCGGTTACTTGCTGTACCTGGGGGAGGTACTTCGAAATAGTCCACAATCACTTGCACATGCTTACTGACTTAACATTTGTAATTATCTTGTCATTTGTATTTCAACAGCATATATCCTCCACAGCTGGCAGAACAACATTGAATGTAACAAAGTATGTCTGTTTCAGGTAGGAATAACACCATATATTTCACCCACCCAACAGGAAACCTTGGATAGATTAAATGCTGGGGCAGAGACATGTCACTTTGCAGAACTGGCTGACAACTTTCGTGAACAAGCGCTTGCTGTAATGATGGATGGTATTTTGGAAGTACGCTGGGAAGATGATATCAAGAAAGATATACCAAAACCTAAGTGCATGGTCAGTTACTCATATTTGTATTTAATAAATGTGTTCCTAACACATGTGAATTTTGTTATTGACACTTCTGTGTGATTAAAACATCACAGTTGTTTCAAAATTAATATCCTGTCCCTGTTAGTGAACATTAGATAATACTTTAAGTCAATTCGACTATGCAAAAACTGTGTCCAATGATGTGTGCAATTGTTTACAGCTTGAAAAAAAACCAGATGATTATAATGAAGAAGACCTAAAACTAGTAAAGGACTATGAAAAGAGAGTGGCACTCTATTCAAGTGAATGGGAACGTTACAGAAAGATGCTTGAAACAGAGTTCCAGAAAGTGTCACAGACTCTTAAAGTAAGAAAGTTTTTATGTCATATCCACAGCCTGTACTACTTGTTACCACTGGATTACATGTAAATAGTTAACACCTGATAATTGCACTTGGAAAGAGTATAACAGGATGAAGAATCTACAAAGCTTTTCTCACCTATTAGCCAGTATACTGCTTTAGTCATACATTTAACACTGAATGAGGTGTGGTATTCTTTTATTAACATCTTGACATTGTAAAGCAAAGCAACGGTAAAGCAATCCCTGTACAGGCCTAGACAGGCTCTGAAGGTTCCAGAAGGTTAAGGCCCCAGATTCAAGACAATTGGTAGTGTTGTCAGCCCTATATACTGGCTACTTTTATCCCCCAGGAAATATTTCTGGTAATAATTTCTGTCAGAGGCTGAGTCCCCACAGGGCCATAGTGCAGCCAGAAGGATTATGTGAAAGAAAATTTAAAATGACACCATTGGGAATTGAGCCCGTGACCTTCCGGCTTTTAGCGCAGTGGCTCCATCAACTGCGCCACTGCGTGTCCCATCTTCATATGGTGCAAGTATAATATTCCGTTCTCCTCAATGATGTTTGTGATGTGTATGATTTACAGTACAGTGTATGTACATTGTATATCTTAAAAACAGAAAAAAATAATATATTTCTGACATCACCTAGCCTCTGTTTAAAAAGTTAATACTAAGCTGCAGTCACTGTACCCACTTTTTTTATATGGCTGGTCTGTCAAATTTAATATTGTACATTTTCTGTGCAACACTATTACACATAAAATGTTAATACCAATTTGTTGCATGGTGGTTTTATTAATTATTGCTCCAACATGTTTTGGCCTCAGTTCTTGGCCATCTTCCAAGAGCATAGAAGTTTTTCATTGTGTGCTGCTTATATGCTAACTTATGTGGCAGAAGCTTTAAATGTATGAGTGTAATTATAATTATAATTAAAATATTAAAATCCTTAAAATTAGTTTGTAAAATATAAAATTATTTTAAATAGAAACTGACGTAATTGTGTCCAAACATATGTAATTAGCCTTTTTTCAAATGAAATAGTCCTGGATTCTGTGAAGAAGAATAATGAAGTCTAATTAGGACTGTAAGTATTAAACATGAACGATGTATGCCATGTGTATTTCATAATACATAACAACTTTCAGTTACCTGTCACTGTGTGGACAACATATTCACTACTTTGTGAGAGACACCATGATTTCACAAAGAGTTGTTCTGTAGACTAAATAATTCCTTGTGCATGTCTGTACATATGTACTCCCACAACTATGGGTTTTTCATTACACATATTTCTGTTTCTTTCATTATAATATATACATTTCAGATTGCAGCATATCTACAGCACTGTTTTCTTGCAGGATGATATAATGAAGTTCAATATTCGACTTGCTGATTTGTTTCTCTTGAAGCTTAAGATTGAGGCAGCCATTGGACAAGAAACATTAAAGGTTCATCGATACAAATTCATCATTCATAAACGGCTGTGTCTTTACCTAAAAGTGAAAAATTTGAAGTAAGTAACAACAATGCAAAGGGTATAATCTGTGATGTAGTACACAGACTTTACCAAGACATTCTTTGCCTTCAAAATGTAATGAGATTTTATGATATGTGCATAAGTGTAATTTTATTTATTCCCATGAAAAAGTACAGCCTTCCCTGCACTGATTTTTACTGGAGTCACGAATACTTAACAACTTTTTGTGTAAATCTCACATGGAATTTCATCCAAATCAGAAAGATTTTCAGAAAACTCACAATCAGTCAAAATATTGTTATGGACATCCCTTCTCCCAAATTTTATTTAAATCACAAGAAAAAGTAGAAAATACAGGCAAGATTTAATTTACAACTTTCAGTACAATAATGCTTTTACTGCACCAGTGACTGTGGTGGTGGTGGTTGTGCTATTGATTATTTCTTGTGTTAAGATTGGGCAGGGTAAACTTAATTGACAGTGATCTCGGTTGATTATACAGTGTTTACATATTTTCTCTTCACAGCTGTCACATGTGTAATATTACTAGATAGTCCATACCCACAAATGAATGAAATTTAATAAAATTTGTAGGGGTCTTGAAGAAAGATCCAAACCGTAAAACCGTATTATTTAGGTATTAATTTTTCCTATTTATCCACCCTTTAGAATGTATGGACCTGAAGACAGTGAGAATTTTTGTGTGGGAAAGAAGTCTTATTGTAGTCTCTGGTTTATATTTGTCCTCATCTATATGCCTATGTGTGTGTGTGTGTGTGTGTGGGAGGGGGGGCATATAAAGGTAGACTTCACCTTGTCCATCCCTTAAGGTATGCAGGGGGAGAAGAGGTATAGCTCTTCTCAATGTTGACCTGAGCACTAGATGGAAGTGAGAGGTTAATTTCTTTCCATAACATTTTATTCATTTTTTTATTTTGATACTGTTAGGATGGAAAAAATCAAGCAAGAATCTTCCAATTCAGATCTAGAAGAAAAAATTCAACAATTGCAAAGTTGGTCAAATGATTGTCGTACTGCGTACCATGCTGTGGTGGCTCGTGAGAAGCATCTAGAGAAGAACTTCAAGAAAGAGTTCCCTGAGGTATCACAGGTTGTTTTGGAACAGCTGTTAAAATTTTACAGGTATGTGGCACAAATATGACTGAAAAATGGAAGTTCATATTTATGGTGGTACATATAAATTAATTTTCAAATACATAAAGGAAGTGTGTGTATGTGTGTGTGTACATGAAGTATTACATTGATATGAATTATGACATTGTGATGAATATTGACTAATATATATTTAATAAAGCTGTCTCTGGGTAGCAGCCATGCCAGGTTGATCCAGACGTAGGTGTCTCTTGTGAACCTAGGAGACACACACATCTGGAAGAACTCAAAAAGTTGGCAGTGGTGAAATATATCATCAAGGCAGGTCATCACATCAATTTCAGTTGTATCTCAATATTAAACAGAATATAAGGATACATGGACCATCTCATAAAGGAAGTAACTGAAATGCACTTGAACACTTACAACTTTAACAGAGGCAGTGGCTTCATATTAATCTGGGACTGGTATTTCATAACCAGGACCAAGCAGGCAGAGCACTTGATCCTGCTCACCAGCTGTCATTGGATCATGACCAACTATGATCAAAGGATTTGGGCAGGTATGTATATGACATGGACTGACATCCAAGGTATACAGTTTCCCCAATGGCGAGTAAATAGTTGGTTCTTGAAACGCTGGTTCACTCACTGTTCAACTACCTGGCATGGCTGCTGATCTGAGAAGTTTTATTAAACTAATAAGAAAACCAGTATTATATATGTTACAGGATTATAATTACCTTTGACCAAATGTTGTTGAGTGATTAGCATTCCTATTTCATGTTTAGGAGATATAATTTTCAAATATCAACTGAGAGGTGTGATTTACAATATACATTCTCTGTGATTTTCCTTAGTCCATCTAGAAAACCACCAGAAGAGCACCTCATATTAGACGATGACCACTTTCTACCACATCCTTTTAAATTCATTATTCATTCCCCCTGTCCTATCATTTGATGCATGTGATTTGAGCTATTTAAAGGATAACTAAATAAATGTAAAATAATTACTTCATGAGAACTTCTTTAGTAGACGCCGCCCTAACATGCATCAGCGAGCACAAACATCAGTGATATTGTTGAATGAATTATCTCGGTGCACCGTATCAGCAGATATGCCATCATTTCTTCCACCTGAACATTTGGACTTCCTGAAAGCTCTGGACCAGAATGATAATTACTCCAATTCTCCACCAACTGTAAATGAAGATATGTGGGCTACACTGTGTCATGTGAGACGGTTGAAGGTGGAATGTGAGCTCAAGGTAAGGTACAGTAGCAGGAGACAGTTCATGATTCTTTGTTAAAAATGAAAGATATTACCCATAAAATAATTATATATTTGTCTGAATTTAGTTGCAATTGCAAATACTTTTTAAAGACTTTGACATAAGTTTCATCATGTCCTTATACCTATTCATCCATCCACATGTGCAGTAAGAGAGCCCACCTTACTAATTTCATTCATACTCATGTTGATAAAAACAACCTACACTAAATTCTGGCAGACCAATTGATTTTAGTTTGGTTTGTTGTTCTGATGAAATACACTTGCAATATAACATTATAATTACACAAATGTTTAATTAACTTTAATTAATTATGAGAGCAACTTCAGTATTAAGGGACATTTACAGGCATGATCAAAGATTAAAAATTTTTTTTAAAATATATATTTTAAATCTTGTGACTGTTTTTATAAAATTACACATACACACATTAATTTATTATTAAGTATTGTCATATATAAATTTCATTAATTTTAATTGAATTTAGAGGCTTAACTGAGTCTTGCATATATTTTTCAATTAACATATGATGTTTTCAAGAAATTTGACATGAGCTCCTCTATTACACCAGTAGTAATGCTGTGTGTGTTTCATTAACTTAATTCAGGAATCATTTTAATGAAAATTGTAAGTGAATATTTACGTATTTCTTGTGGGTCCCCTGCTATTTTGATGCAACTTAAACTTGATATATATATATATATATGCCCTAATGAGTAGCGCTATACCTCCACTCCTCTGTATGTCTTCATGGCATGCATGGAGATGATGTTACCTTTACCTCAACCTTGCCATAATACTGATTTGCAATGCACTGCATATACATAAAGACTAATATATATGTCATGTATGAATAATATGAAACTTTTTACTATGTTTCTGAATGATGCATTTACCTGTTCTGCTTATTTTAACAGGCAAAGTGTTGTGCATTAGAAGTTGCTGATTCAGAACAGACAGTGAGTGTGTACCAGAAGCAGCTGGCCACTGAGAAGCAACTTATCACAGCCTTGCAGGATGAAATTCATACAACAGAGGAACAGTTATTAGAACTTCAACATAATACTGAAGTAAGATACTTTCAATGCACATGTTAATAGCAGATACAAAAATCTTTGTAAACTGTTATCTTGCTACCAGTTCCTTACCCAGACATAAAAAACATACTCATCTTATATGTGTTTTATTTTCTGTACCACATTCACTGGGACTGATTCCTAGCACGGAAAAAAGAGATTTTTCTTTCCTTTGAAGCATCCAGGTTGATTCCATCCAGCCTTTTTTTGTATGGGTACTAGGGGCTCTTAGTCCATACACATCTAGTGCCAAGCTTAAAATGCATGGATGCATACTTCCTCTTCCCCATATGCCTTCAAAGTGTTGTCCTTAATAAGGCGTACGGACAGCTTTGTATCTTTATAAATCACAACTTCATGTGGCATGAAAAAAAGAACAGAAACAATAAGACACACCGAACATTCAAATCAAAAGTTTTGCATGAAATATATCTTTGAAATAATTTTAACTGTCAGCCATCTGTCTTCCAAGGATCTGGGATTTCTAACATCTTTCTGCACCTTAAAAGTGCATTGATTGACGCAGTGAAAATTACACATAAATAAATAGACAGATAGGAGAAGTAGTACTATTCAGTGCCTATATGTATTATGTGTGAGTGTGTGTGTGTGTGTGCGTGCGCACATGTGCATGATGCTACCTAGAATTTGAGACTGGGACCAACAAAGGTATTATTTTGCATACCACTGGGTGAGAAACCTCAACATATTGTGCTCTGCTGCTCTTGTGCTTAAAACTGTGTTAACTATGTCTGAAATTTGCGTCGTTGAAAATGGATTTTTTATTTATATCTGAAAATAAAATAGCTGGTCTCAGTAACAATTATTTCTTTTTCCTCTTACTCTTCTCACTTGTTAGTGTTAAACACTCATTACCTTTTACGTTTGTCACTGTTGCAATTAATTTTATTTTTTACAGCTGCAGTTAGTAATGAAACAAGGTCTATTTGAAATAACCACAACTGGATTAATATCCGATTTTGAGGATGCTATATTGATTACACATGAAGAAGTTGAGAGTGTAAATGAGCTTGTTAAAGTAAGTACATTTTACACAAAGGATGATCGGTAAGTGACAGTATTGACTGGAGACTTAATAAAAACCATGTGCTTTTACGAAATAAATTTACTGACCTTCAAAATTTCTTTTTCTACTTCAAAATACTGAACCCACGTAATTTCTCAGTCACAAATGACTTTATGCGAAATTGTTTGCCTTCTGATTGTACCTATTACAATATTTTTATGATCAATACCAGACCTAAAATGGTAACTGTTCAGGTCTTTAGAAATATAACATCATCTGAGCTACGTGAACGATGATCTAAACTTCAGAGTGTTTCATAGGAAAAACTGAAGCATTTTGCGATAAAATATCAATTTGCATTCAGTGAAATAACCACTCTGCAACCTATGCCATTCATATATTCCAATATGAACTACATGAAGCCCTTTCCGAATTAAATTTATCACTTCCAATGTGCTATACCTATTCTACCTAAACACACACTGTAAATCATCATATGTCTTCATACTACTCACATATACAAGGCAGATCTGTTAAGAAATATGTCACTTCATATGTGCACAATTAAAAGTTATGTGTATGACAGTTGCTGAATGTATTAAATGAGCATGACACATACAGTGACCTATTGCATGATCTAGACAAGCAGGATTTAGTCTGATTCTGGACAGAGTTTATGTCCTGTAACTTGCTTATAATCTCTCCTTCATTAAGGACATTCTAGGACTTGAATGAAATATGTATCCTCTTATTGAGTGTTCTATATGCTACACAGACTGTGAATGCAAAGTGAAATATGAATATAGTGCCTACTAAAGTGTAATCTGTAGCTGCTAAAATGTAAGTTACCTTATAAAATGCAATTACAGTTACTCAACATTTGAACAAAGAAAGATTTAATGTATGGTATAAACTTCATGTTTTACCAGCATGCATCAATTTGAAATAGACATTTTACCCTGCCTTTTCATATTCCTGTAACTATATAGTTTGGATTTTTGCCACCAGAAATAAAAACAATATAGCAGAAAATTAAAAAAAAAAAGAAATATTATCAGTCACTGAGTGGACTGCTTCTTCCTTCATTTGTGACAAACGTTCAATCTGTACATGAGCAAAATGTTACAGAAGATATGTACGTGTACGTGAAATATAAATCACAAACAGATATGGTGACAGAGTTAATTGAAACTTCTTACTCGGCATCTATGTTGAAAGATGGGCAATTTAATTTTAGTTCCCACCTATTCACTAAATTCCTACTTCACATGAAGGTCAAAGCAAACGTAATCAATCTTTTATGAGAACAGTACTATTTGTCAACAGGAAAATTACCATAGCTACAGGACCCAAAATAAAAAATCTGGTTTACCTGAAACACTTAACATGATGTACATTTTGATGTGTTAATGATTCATGCCTCTATAGCTGGACTTTTAATTCACATTCAAAGTTATAGCATTTTATGATTTTATGTGTTGTAATGTTGCTACTCTTTAATAGTTGCATTAACAAAATATTTACTCTTGGAATAAAGGAAGACAAAGCCCAAGGATAGCCACAAATTTGTCAAGAATAAATTATAAAACTCTTGTTACAATATATGATCTATTACAGTAAATGTTTGAGAATTGAGTACCAAGACCCCACTGCTAATAGTTTAATATGCTGTTGCTGCAACGAATCTTTTCAGAAGGCTGGTAACCAAAAGCTAGCGGCAATGCAAAGGGCAACCAATTTGCATCGAAGTATTATTATTAAAGAATGGGAACATAAGAAGCTAAAGACAGAGATTGAGGACCTTCAGGATCATCTTATTAACCTACAATCTATGAAGGTAGAAGTAAAGGCTCTACTAATTTAGTATTTTGCCACAGTTAATAAGAGCAATATGAAACAGTACTGTCAGTCTTTGCTTTGTGATGAAGACAGACATTGTAAAATTTCATTCATACAAATTTTTATATGGATATGCATATCCTCCTCTTAGTATCATCTAAATATGAAATCAAACATCAGAAATCTGCTGAATAGAATCAGTGAATTGCATGTTTTTCATTTCAGGAAATAACATTTTTTATTATTAACTTTGGTCATTTTTAGGTCATTTGAGAAGGTAACCTACAATTATTACATTGCACTTCTGAGAACTAGCAGCTGTCTCCAGGAACATATCAGTGTTCCATATTACTTCTCAAGGAGAAAGTCTGTAAAAGCAAATCCAGACCACATATCTATTTCTACATGTAACACAGCTGATGATAATAAAATGGTGTGTAAAATGTGAACTGTTTAATGAAGCTATACATCACTTCTTACAGGTGACAAGAGACATTAAAATGTTTCTCAGCAAGCAGGCTAATGGCACAGGGGAAAAAAACAGCATTCTTTCAATTGAACAGGAGGTTGCTCTGCTTAAAGAGGTAAGACAGCAGCAACAGTGCTGTCACTGAAAGCGAGGCCAAACTTGAGGAATGTGTTCGAAGAGGTCATCTGGATCAAAAATACTGTACAAATACATGTATAGCTTTGATTCAAGAACAACATCAAGTATACTGTAACCTTGAATTGAATGTAACTGTAATGAGTTGTAAACTTGATTGATTCGAGTTGTAGAGTAGCAAGTTGGCACCACTGTAGCCATTTGATGCTCTAATTGTCTCTCTTTGCTGGTGGCATTATGTCTTGTCACACAGACGGGTTATTCAAAATGCCATTTAACATTCACAAACAAGAAATAAGCAAATTCAAACTAATATTACAATTTAGACACAATTTTGATGGAGAGTAGTCCCTTCCTACAACCGAATGAAGGCAATCACAGCTTGGAGGAGACAACATTCTGGATGCTATGCAATGAAGCCCACGCACCATATGTAAGGGTAGGCAGAATTCCCATGAGCTCTGGTACTGCACTTACATGGGTGTGGAGGATTTTGTAGCAATGGCGTTTTTCTGTACCACTTCCAGAGAACACAAAACCTTTTTCTGGCAGGTCACACCAGCCACATACTTTTGTGAAATACTGCAGCCATGGCTACAAATAATGCTAGCATTGTTCAATGATGAGGCTTAATTTACACATGATAAAGGTAAAGCAGTCCAATTACAGGCCTAGACTGACCCAGAGAGTTCCAGGAAGTTAAGGTTCCCAGATTTCATGACAACGGCACAGGTTGGTGGTAAGGTTGTCAGCCTTACGCACCGGCCAACTTTACCCCCAGGAAGTGCTCCTGGTACTCATTTCTGTTAGAGGATGAGTCGACCCCAGGGCCATAGTGCGATCAGCAGGATTTTATGTCAATGAAAAATTCCAATGACACCAGCTGGGATCGAACCAGCAACCTTCTGATTTGTAGCACAGCACCTTAACCACTGTGCTACCCCTGTCCCCAGTTTACACAAGACAAAATTAAAATACCAGGAAATATCACTCTTGTGCACAGCTAAATCCTAAGTAACTTTCACCAGAGGTTTCTCACAGGGGAATGATGTGAATACTACAGAACTACCTACTTGGACAACATTGTATAGAACATTTACACCTACTTGTTACAATAATTTTCTATAAAATGAACTGCAAATTTAATTAGAGGATTTGCCTCTGGCAACAAGAGGATAATGTCATGGAGCACCTCCACATTTTGGAAGAGAGGTTACGGAGTATCTGAATGAAAATTACGTGTATCAAGCAACATGGATAAGAAGTGGAAGACTGGTAACATGGCCAGCCCATTCACATGACTTAAACACTATGATTTCTTCCTTCAGATTTCATGATATCTTGGGTGTACCATTTTGGTAAGCCAGAAACAATGGTAGCAGCTGGCAGAATGCAAGGCTGAAGCCATAAGAAATAAAATTGAACAGAACAATGAATGCAGTGATGCCAATCAGCATGCATATAGACATGTGGTGTTTGTTTTGAAGATTTATCTGTAAATTTTTAAGTTATGCTGCCAAGGATTAATTGAAAATTTATACTGTATTCATAATTACAGTGCAGTGGTCAATAACTTGATAATGGTGTCAAAATGACCTGAAATTTGTAAAGCACTTTCGTTCCAAATTACCTCTAAACACACTTCTGAAGTTTGTCCAACATGTCACAGAATATTCCGTGTAGTGTAATTTAGTAACTGCTTTACATGAATGAACCTGTTGTGGTTGCATGATACCAATGTAGTTTGCATCCAGTCACTGTACTTCCATCTCCCACTCCATTTATGTAAGAAAGCATCAGACTAGCAGTTTCAGACACATATGCCACATGACCCCTCACATTGGAAACCACTTACATCCACTACCTAAAGCGTGTTCACATTATTTCCCGTAATCCTGTACATCAATGTCACTGCTGAGACATCATCTTACCAATTACCACAGTTGTTTACTATTTTTACTTTGTGTTATATATTGTCACTTACTACAAGACTAAAATGCTGAAGTGTGAAGGGCACAATGAACAACTGTGTATTCAGATATTTTTCTTTTTTATCAGTCATATGAGAACACAACTGAAAAAATTCAGGAGCAACTAGATGATATAGATAACAAGATCCATACACAGACAAAAGAAAATCAAAAGTTGGACATGGAAGTTGCAACTCTCAGTGTAGATGTTAATGAGTCACAGTTACTTCAAGATTTGGGACTTAAATCAAGACAAACTGAAGCTGCAAAACAGAGGTGAGGTCTGAGCTTAAGATGGAATTAGAATACTTCTGTGAAAAGTTAACTGACTTTTAAAAGGTTTTATTTGGTAACAATTTTGAAAGTAATACAACATTTGCCAAATGTGAACTGTTTTATTCACTGGCAAATTAAAAAACTAAAAAGTAGCTTCTGACTTCAGGGGAATGGGTTAACGCTATAAAGTACAAATGTAGTACAACAAACCCTCACCAATTTCAGGGGTCACATTATTGAAAATTCCTACAAATGGTGAAATCACAAAGCTCAGGGGGGTTAGGGAGCGTCCATAGAACTGCGCACTACTCAGGCGGTCCGATTTGGTTCTTTTCGGGTCGGGTTGTAGTGTGAATGACGCCTAAGTCGTCTGGCCAATCCCCGCACGACACGTCATGTATTTAATGCGTACCTCACAGAGAACGCGACGAGAGTGATCCGACGAAAGCGACGCGACAAGAGCGGACAAAATGGATTAGGCTGTCAGGATAGCTGAAGAGGTATAAACGGAACATACGTAGAACTGCGCTGTATTCAGGCGGTAAATTCAAATTTGAAAATGAATGTGGCTTCAGAAAACAAAGCAATTTTATAGTGTCATCTGTGCCTACGAGTAGGCTTGCCACTTCACTGAATATCTCCAAACAGCGCCCTATAAGATTACTTTATGGGGCCCACTGAATTTCACGAAAAATGAAAATTAATATGGAAGTATTACTACACGCGCCGTCAGGTATAACACCAAAAACTCCACACTTTTTCATGTTATCTAATAATTCACTATCCAACAATAAACAGCCACTCACATGTACTAAGGTAACAGACTGTGGTTTTTACTCCAAGCACGGGTTGTTATCTGTGAGTTGCGATTTGAATGTGAAGTAGACTTGATAGTCTGCAAAGTGCTAATGTCACTCGCACCTTCTCCATTTTAATAACTCCCTGATACCAGACCGGAAGCAACAATACCAACAAAACGCATTGTTAGGGTTTTTGATTGTTCAGTTTCGTAGAAATCTTATCATACAGAACGACATTCACTTTCCACTACAGATATGTCCGCAGTTACGCCCTTAAATAAATTCAAGCTATTTGATCGAAGCTCACAGCTGCCGAGCACGTGTCAGTCATTTGTGAGCATCCCGTGACTGTCTACCCTTCACTGCGTGGCCCGTGGAGTCTTTAGTAGCACAAAACACATACCCTTGGAATATATTTTAGTTACGTTTCTGTGAACACTGTTCATTTTGCCTTGTTACAGTGCTCCTGCAAATGGATCTTAATTCTCTATGTTGCTAAAGAGTTAGGCGGCCGATTCCGAACTAGTCGAGAGCCATTGGTTACACTCCTCAGATTTCAAGTAATGCCGCTTTGTGGTACTTTCTTTATGCATACATGACATGTTGTGTAAACAGCTCATTAATAAACAAAAAATGTAGTTGCTGTTTACTGGAATGATGCCACTGTGTTCCTGGCTGAAAGTTGGCAGGGTAATTGAACACATTACAGTACAAATCTGAGGGATCAGCCATTTTTGACATCAGGCATTAGAGCAAACAGAGGTTTCAACAGGTTGGCATATTTCGAGGATCTGGCTCGGATGTTTGACCAGTGGGCTAGGGACTCCTCACCATTTAAACATCTGATGACAGAAACAGATCCACATTCCAAAATGTATTTGGAAAAACCTGTGATGGACAACGCAGAGATACTAGTGACATTTATTGCAATAACTATCACAGACCTTTAGACTGATGTGAGCCATACAAGTTCTTCCCCAAACATCTAAAATTACTGTGCAGCTTTAAGCAATTTTTACTGTTATTACAATTCTGTTTCAGGATGGCATCAATTGTTAAATGCAGTCAATTGGTAGCTACAATTAAAAAACAACATACTGAAAAATTAGTTCTACAAACAGAATTGGAATCACTACATCTGAAAACTTATCCCACGCTCACTTACAAGGCATTAATATAAAAGTATCACATTCTATTACATTCAAATCACTTTACAGAGAAACATTACTTCACCTGTTCCAGCACAGTACTTTCTTATTCATTTCTCTTTTACGGATGCACATCATACAGTTTTCAGCAGTAACTTTATAAACATTACTGGAAATGTATTAAACCACATGAAAAAATTGTTCATACATACATTTCACATCTACATAATGTTGTATCCAGTTAATTTGAATGAAAAGAGTTACTGTTATTTTATGGTACACACACACATATATATATATATGTAGGATGTTCATTGTGAATCAAGAATTAGGATATGAGGGAGAAGGCATAATCTCTAGGAATGCACTACATGTCACAACCTTCATAGTACGTGTGATAACTTAGCAGAATCCCTCTTGTTTTCTAAAATAAAATACACAACATTTGCAATTATGTTTATTTCAAAATGATATTGTTGCTTGGTACAATTTGGATTTCAATCTTGATAATGTTTTAAGTTCAGGACACTACTAAATGACAACATTGTAAGCTACTTCTCAGTTATAACTCAATGTTGTAAATGTACTTGTAAAAAGATTTGTGTGCACCAAATACAAACCAAGATGTAGTTTTGATATCCCACAATGTCAATACAATTCTACTCAGCTAAAGAACACTTAATAAGATTTACAATCAAAACAACTTTTACAACCAGTTTTGTGTGATGATTAAATTATGGTGAAGTTGAAATATCCATATCTTCAGTATTAGCCTGGTCATCACTTGCATTCCTGTCTTCCCCAATACTTCCTTCTCCTTCACTCTGTTCACTGCCATCTTTATCATTATTTTCATTATCTGCAGTATCAAATCCCTCTTCTTCTTCATCATAATTTCTGGGGACTTTAGTACCAGATGGTTTTTCGCCATCTCTTTCTAATATGTCTTTCTTCTCTCGCTTCCTTCTCTCTTTTTCACTATCCCTATCCTTCTTGTCTGACTCATGACTCTTTTCTTTGTCTCTCTTCCTATCACCATCACGTCTGTTTCTTGATCGACTCCTAGAACGTCTTCTTGATGGAGAATGTTTGCTGTGACCAGCACGAGGTGGAGATTTACTTCTTCTTCTGGAACGAGAACTACTTCTGCGTCTGGATGGAGAATGACTTTTGCGCCTAGAATGAGGGCTCTTCCTACGGGAGGGTGATCTGCTCTTTTTTCTAGGTGGGGATCTACTCTTTCGACGTGTGGGAGAACGATGACGAGACTTTGAAGGAGATCTTGAAGAGCCTCTTGAAGGCTTAGATTTCTCTCGAGAACTTTTATCTCTGTTCTTATCCTTGCTTTTCTCTTTCAATTTTTCTATATCTTTATCCTTCTCCTTTTCTGACTCATTGTCTTTCTTCGCTTCAGCAACTGGAGTTGCGCTACCCTCAGCAGATTCATTTTCAAGACTGGTTTCTTCCATCTTCCCTTCTGCATCACCTTCCTTTTTAGAAGTCTCTTTCTTGGAGTCTTTCTCCTCCTTGTCATCTTTTTTCTCATCCTTCTTTTCTTCTTTCTTCTCATCTTTCTTATCCTTTTTATCATCCTTTTTTTCTTTTTTATCATCCTTTTTATCCCTTGATTTCTCATGGCTCTTTGAGCTGGATTTTGATTTAGAATGGGATCGCCTTGATTTAGATCTTGAACGTCTCCTACTATGAGACCGCGACCGTGAATGACTTCGGTGACGACGCCCTGAGCTTCTGGACCGTCTCTTCTGATCTCGTGATCGTGTACGTGAGCGTTTGGACCTGGACCTTGATCTCCTTGATCTTGAACGAGAACGTCCCCTATTTCGGGAACGCCTCCTTGATCTTGATCTTGTCCGTCGACTACGTGAACGAGACCTACGCCTTGAAGGTGAACGAGAGCGTCGAGAACGAGAACCACTACGACTTCTCTTTTTCTCTTTTGCAAGAAGCCCAATGACTGGATCTATGGCAGCAGATATCAGATTCTGGGCTTCCTTAACTCTAGACATAGCCTCTTCTATTTCTCTCTGAGCGGCTTCATTGCTTTTGGCCTGGGGTTTAACTATTGCTTGTGTTGAGTGATAAACTTTAATGTTCTTACCATTCAGTTCTTTCCCATTCATTTGAAGTGCTTGAATTATGCTGTTTTGGTCTGAGAATTCCACTAATGCATACTGCTCTACGTCACCTTCTCTAGTACAGAATCGAACATATTTTACCTCTCCAGCTGTAGAAAAGAAATCCATTAAATGCTGTGTGGATAGTGAATTTTCAATCCCAGCCACAAGGAGAGTTCTACGTATCTCTTCTATCCGTCTACCATCCAAAGTTGCTGGAAGAGGTGGATAGAGTGGTAATCCATTGGATGCCAATCGGGGATCATGAGTTGTCACAACCTGATTAGGAGGAAGTCCTTCTAGCTGATTAGTCACATGTGGAGGAAGTTTAGGTTCTGCTGGAAAGAGGCCTGGTACCATTGTTCCCTGATTGGTTAATTCCAATGCTCTCTGTTCATCAGGAATTTCACCACTTTGGAACGGAACCACAATAAGGGCTCGATCTATGAAAACCGTGTTGGTCATATGCTGTGCAACTCCTACACATACAGGATCATGAAATTTTACATAACATATTCGGGACTGAACAGGTACTGCTACATCACGTATAGTTGGGTAAAGCCTTATATCTTCAATCTTTCCAAGATAGCCAAATAATGTTTGCATTTGATCCCGGGTGGCTTGAGGCGCAATATTTGTAATCTGCACAACTTTGCTACTTCCAGTCATGGTGACAAGGCTATGTAATGTACAGAAAAAGTCAGATGATTTGCATACCTGAAATAAAATCAGAAAATATATGTAGTAAATGCATACTTACTGTATGTATACAAATACAGGAAAACCAGTTTTACATTTTTCTAGCATAAACACCAGAGCTTTTTCAAGGATGGTATTGAAATTCCCCTGCTTTGGGCCCAGAAAATGCCTCTCACATTAAATTTGCTCCCTAGAATACTCTCTATTTGTTTCCTCATATATTTTGTCATATATTGTTCCACTACAAGTAATTTTCATTACACTTTGCAGTTACTGGTTTCTGTTGCAAGTTTAATGACAGTTAACTTAAAACTGGCATCATAACTGCAACACACTGAGTTTGCAGTTTTAGATACTGTTGTACCTTTCCTTTCAACCTACGATTTTTACAGAACACTGTGACTGTAACAATTTCTCCCTTGGAAATTAGCTGTCAGTGCATCAATAATGCAACTGTAAACATAAAATTATGTAAAATTATTGCAGCAGCTGTGTAACCATCTTTATTCACCTCACTGCAACAGATACCAAACCATTCACCCTACTCCTAGAAGATGGCTAATTCTGTGGTGACACCTTATTTTTCAGATGATGATTTAGGAAAAATTTCTAGTCTTATTTTGGTACATATGGTAAATGTGTACATCTGTGTGTCCCTCTTTTCAGTTCCTGGACCAACACTTTCTGGAAAACTGGTGTACAATTTATACCACTGAAGCTGTCAAAATGCCTTGCTTTTCAGTTTCCTACAATCAATGATAAAATATGGCAGGCATATGAACATTTTCTTTAGCGTTTGCTTTCAAAATGATAACAGTGAACTACTGAAACTAGGCATGTGCAGTTGAATTGGTGCATGTAGCATATTAACACCTCATAATGTAGGAGCTAGAAAATCCCCGAAAGCAACGCTTGGCAATTTCAATGAAGTAGCAGTCTGTCATACAGTAAATAAATTCTACATCACATATTAAGATTGTCACTAAGGAAAATATACAATGAAGTGAAACAAACAACACACTTTCAAGAAAGCATATGGAAACTGTGGAAAATTTGTCATGCGTTGGTTTTTTGGGAGAGTACTAAAAATAATCTCTGATGCAGCATCAAGATGTAAGAGCACTAAGAGTCTCTTATTTGTGAGCTATTCATAAATACAGGAATCAAAGTCACCCAGTGGTGTGCATGGATGAAATATACATTCTTTGGCCACATTCTGCTCAGCAGTTAACTTGATCCCTGTTAGCACAGGGGGTAAAGAGACAAGGAGGTAAAAGGGAGAAGCACAGCACATGCAGCTCCAAACATTTTCTGTCCATTTCAAAATAATTTGCAGGATTCTGCAGTTTCATTTAAACAATGGAGCAAAGTGCAGTATGACGTGCAGTCTCCCTTGCTTTATTGACTGTCCTCGCCATTTTATGATGGAACCCAGCATCACATAGCAATAAACAATGTACTCTGTTCAGAGTAAATGTTTTTGACAAATGCCTTGTCATTCCAACATTAGCCAAGGGGTGGCCAGACCATGCTGACTATAGCTGTGTTCCGTATTATGGAACTGAGATATCCAGATATCTGAATCTATCTGTACAACACCATTTGGCTGAGGTGAGGGTGTACAGTATATAGGTTGCTTGCTCCTATATTGACGCGGCAAATAATAATTATACATGCAAATGGCAAGGATGGCTTCATGCCAATTTTATACAAGTCACATCAGAGTAAAGGTGATTTTAATGGTGCCATGAACTTTAGAAATTATAATAAGTAGCTGACAGAAAAAGTAATTCTGAATCCATTTCCACAAACATCTCAAACGAAGACTGGAAACTTAGACATGATTGTGTGGAACTAATGAGAATAAGTATATGAAGGTATTTTGGGTGAATGGCAAGAAACTGTTAACACACTGAGAAGGTGGCAGTCTGGCAATAAACAAGAATGGTGGTGCAATATGGTCTGTCTTTGACACATGGAATAGCTCCATTGAAGACATACATGGAAATAAACAGTGATGAAGACCAATACTGTGATATTCTTTTGTGTATATATGTGTACTCTTGGCATAAGATTTTAAAAAATACTGATTTACATTACAGTACTGTGCAGCTGGATATGGTACAGTGAAAAAAAAATGGCAAGGTAAATGTAAATCAACATTTTATAACTGTCTCTCAGTTACAATACATTGCTTTCCCAAAATGGTAAATAAATGTTAAAAGTATGGTCACAAATTCCTTTATACCCAGATGAAAAGAATGGTTTTCAGTGCGCCGATTTTAACAGACCTCGTATCATCATCATCATCATCTAGTTCACATAAATTTGGGCCACTTGTTGACCCATTCCAGTCTCACACTTCTAGTAGTATTTTAATATCCTTGGTAATCCATTATGAGGCATGCTGCATATATCCTTCAACCAATTTCTTCTGTATTCCTGTATTTTGTCCAAAACTGGGGTTATGTTCTTTTGCAATCTCTCTGTTTGTTTTATAATCTGTCCAAGTGTATCATGCTGTTTTTCTCATATATTTACAAGCACCTAATAAATTCTGTGGGCATCTTCTGCACCGAATCTCATCCAAACTGGATGGAAATATAGACAATATAGAAAATATGGGCAAACTGTAATTTACAGTATGGTTTTCACTTCACCGATTTTCACGATTTACAATTACTCGCCGGCATTACGTGGAGCTCTTCTGTACAGAATTTCACCCAAACGGATCATGTAATATAGAAAGTACAGACAAAATTCATTTATGCGATTTAAGTAAAGTATGACTGTCACATCCCATTTATACGAAACTCACACTTGCTCTACCTTTTGTAAAGAACGCCAATCTCGAATTTCATGAACATTCGTCAAACTGTTTAGTCGCTGACGCTGCCTCACAGACAGAAGGACGAAAGAACACAGTGCACACAAACGGAGTTCTGTAATTCGTAAAGAACGCATAACAAGGAAGACACCAGTATTTCATGGCAGGACTGGAACTGAACGCCAGTGACAATGCATTCATTCATTTTCATTCATTTATTTATAATCCATAGATCATACAGATGTGGAAATTGTCATCAGATATAACTATAAACTGTAAACAGTTTGTCATCAATATATGTATAGATAAGTATCAACTATATACAATACAAATACAATTCCAAATAGA
>Ga0123354_10002800_pt1 | contig 23498 bp, 23 predicted proteins | sample TergutLab28metaG_2_FD_97872 | JGI IMG/M metagenome (GOLD analysis project Ga0123354, IMG submission 97872) | Labiotermes labralis P4 segment gut microbial communities from Petit-Saut dam, French Guiana - Lab288 P4 | ecosystem: Host-associated > Arthropoda: Insects > Digestive system > Gut ... | reverse complement strand
TTAGTGCCAACTTTTGCGGATAGAGGGGTGTCACATGGTCAGCGCAACGGGTCCCCACAGCCGTTAATCTCTGTTTTCTAGACCTGGAGCCGCTACTTTTTTCATTCAAGTAGCTCCTCAATTAACCTACAGTATACTAAGTAACAAAAATATTTATAATTTCTAATACACTCTCAAAGTTAAAAATTTTAACTTTCAAAGTCAACAAGAAGCATCAAGCCTTACAGTATAATAAATATAACAAGGACAGTTTTATTATAATCTTCATGTTAAAATATCATGAATTTCAATACAATTAATAAAATCTTGATATAATCGTATGGATGAGACCTCTACCCACAGACCGATAACTGTAATCATACAACTGGCTTCCTTTTATACCTCTTACAAGCTGATCATTTCGTCGAAACATGTAGCAAATTTATATAAAAAAGATTATTCTTTTTATAATAAAACAGCCATGTTGGACTTATTATTTATTGTATTTTTAATTCATTAAACACAATAGACTGTCTTAAAACAAGATTACACTTCTTGGATTCCTTGACTCCATAGATGAAGGCACCTCGATCCATCGAAACGTCGGGGAATACCCAGTCACACAGCTTCACATCCCAGAAGACCTGACCTTCAGCAACACCGCTGTCAGAACCTCAAATGTCGGTCACTGTTGTATGGTCCACTGTCAATTTCAAGATTATCCATTTGGCCTGTCTGAGAACCCTGGTCTAAGCAAAAAGAATGCTACAAGAATGTTAAGGCACTGCACTACAAGCCAGAAGATTGCAGGTTTGATTCCCGATGATATAATTGGAATTTTTCATTGACTTAATCCTTCTGGTGGACTCATGCTCTAACAGAAATGAGGACCAAGCATATCTCCTGGGGGGTAAAGGTGACCAGTGCACAGGGCTGAAAACATAATCACCTTGATGTGCCCACTGTCTCAAAATTCTGGGAGCCTCAACCTCCTGGAGCACTAAGGGCCTGTCCAGGGACTGCTTTACATTTTACCTAACAAGACATTACCCAACAATCACACAAGCTACAACCCAATTCCAAGCATGAAATGGGTCAACAGATTCCATCTACAGACAATGAAAGAAGTACATGCTAGCAACAGCACAGTCCATACATGAAGTAGTGTATTCTATCACATGTATATTTATAGAGCATATGCTGAGCTAAGAATTACAGCATCCCACAGTGATAAAAATTGTACTCTAATGCACAAGCATTACATGAACTTTAAATATAACTATTCAATTTAGAAAGCAGTGTTGGCACGTTCACGTGTTCAATTAAATTCAACAGTCTCTGAAAAAGAATTTCATGGTTTATAACTGACAATAACACACAAACCTTGTATATACTGTATTTTCCATACTAACCCTTTTAACAAAATAAAATAATATTAAAATATATATAAATATATATTGCACATTCTCACAAGCGCTGGTGTATTATTCAACCCAACAAAAAGTGAAGATGTAAAAGTCAATCACATTTCAGAATTTTCAACATCCTTCATACACAAAATTGCACATAAAGAAAAAGTGTATTCTATTATAATACAAACCCCTCATTTCCCTTTTGTCCTCCTCTTCCTCCTCATCACAAAGTATTAAATCCAGACAAATTACTATCAGTATTACAGAACAAAATGTAAAATAACAATATTAATTTATTTTTAACTACTGATGACATCATCAGTTTTCTTAAGACAGTTTTATGATCTTGTAACATTACTTACTACTTAGCAAAACTCAAGCTTTGCCAAGCAATTAACAAATTCACAAAGTTGTTGCTGAATACAGAAGTCCACAAATTCATGTTGATATCCTCATACTTAATAATGGCTGATACAAATCTTCATACATATATCTTATCTCACTTTAGCACCTGTGACTGTTGAAATATTGCTTACAAATTAAAAAAGCATTAAATAACAGCAATTTTAACTGTAACATAAAACTAAACATTCTTCAGTGAAATGCTGGGACAGAGATAAAGCCACACTGAAGACCATGGGTTTGCTACTGGTCTGATTGGTCAGGTCACATATACAGCTCAGCTGTGGTATAAATAAACCAATGCTGAAATAGTGACTGGAAAGATAAAACTATACAAAAACATTGCCTCACACATTGCAAGCTTTGCTAGTAAGAAGTACAAATGCCACACTATCACAAAACACACCTCTCAGAATAGTAGGAATTAAGGCTATACCACAAACAAGTCCTTTCCAACCATCCTACAAATGTCTGACTTATTTTCTGTAAAAATATGAATAGACTCTTGTTTTTGCTAATGGTTTCAACAAATATGAAAATGTACCAATACATAATTCAGCACACGCACTGCCTTCTCATGGCAGAATGAGCTGCTTTAATTACAATATGGATTGCAAAATTATAAGTAGTGGTGGTGGTGGTTTTAGTAGTAGTAGTAGTAGTAGTAGCAGCAGCAGCAGTAGTAGTAGTAGTAACAGTAGCAGCAGTAGGGGAAAAATGTGCTGGGAGCTCTAATGGATTGAATTCACACCCCGAATCCTGCACAGTTGCGGGTTGAACCTTAAAAGAATACTTGAAAAATGAAGGTATTAAGATTTAATCCTTCATCTGCAATTGGTTATGTGGAAATGAAACATAAAAGCCACTATCTGACATATGATTCACAATTTCTACAGATATAACAGAGAGCTTAAACAAATTAGTAAATCTATTTGCATGGCACTGGAGAGATCATGAAATGCTATAAACTGTTTACAAACTATCTCACTGAAAGTAGTGTCTGTATGTTTCAACTGTTTCCACACTGAGATATTGAGCACACAAACATTTCTGTTTATACTGCAATAACATCTTTGTGACATGCTCCTAGTGGTTGGCTTAAAATGTCGATATATATCTTTTGATTGATCACACACAATGACTGGTTATAAAATAATACATCTTATAGTGGTTCATTGATATCTATAGACTAATAAAATTAGTTGTTTCTTGCACCTATCACCCATTATGTATTTGGCACCACTGTTTCCACATCCATCATTAGTTGCTGCGTCTGTCATGTCACCACATCCTAGTCTTCATCAAGGTCATATCTCACATCAATTCTCTCTTGATGCTGTGTCTTATTCACTTAACTTTTAAAGAAAAATCAACATTTAAGTATGTGAAATGAAATGAGAAAGCTACAATGGCAAAAAAAGTTCCAAATTTGGAAACGTAACTGAAGATTTTTAAGCTGGGAAATGAGCAGTCCGTATCAGTCATAGAATGGAATAACATTTATATACGCAAGCGTAGCTGTAGCTAATAAACAAGACATGCAATGTATGTATAATGTAACAGTGAGGTGCATTCATGCAACCATTGTTGCAGTGGAAAATCAGTATTACATATTCTGAGCATGTATTTGTAGACTTAGGCATCCAGCATTAAATGTGCATGTGCCATATTGTCATCTGCGGCCTGCCCCTCTCTACTATATTTTACCACATGATCTCAAAAAGGGAATGATTTTTTAAGAAAACTTAGTGAATATAAAACGTGTGTTTCAATTTACTCTACAACTCTTGTCTGAAATATTTCTCATTCTAAGAACTGTGTGAGATGTGATAAAAAATGTATACTGGTCTTCATGTAAAGAATGCGTTATTCAGATTTTAATGACACTTGAATTTTCTTCATAATTTTTGAAAACTAATGGACCATCAAATTTCATGAAAATCCATCTAGTGGGTGCACAGTTGTTCCATGCGGACAGACGGAAGCACGGACGGACACAGACAGACATGACAAAGCTAACAGTTACTTTTCACAAGTTTGCGAACGCGACTAAAGAATGAGTTATTAGGGCCTTATTTAAGCTATAAGAGGAACTGAAATAATTGTCAGCGCAGACAGAGACAGTGTGTGCGTGAAGACACCACACAATTTTGTCTATTAAACAGAGAAAATTAATGTTACACAGGATAAACAGCTGATGGACACCAATGGAGTGTTAAAAAATCACAGAAATATGAAGAAGAGGTCTGATAGATGATTCTGTTTGAAAACCAAGGCATTAATAGAGGAATAATACATTCGAGATATAGGATGGGTGCAAAAACATGGAAGAATACAGGAATTATGGTGCACATGATTACAGGAACCATAAAATCAATAATTAGGTGTCACACAAGCAGCTACTCTTGTCACATGGTGCAAGTTCAAGGACACATTAAGACTAAATGGATGAAGAAAATTTTGGGAAATGTGAGAATGGGACAAGAGACATGCTTGAAAGCCAGCAGTAAAAGAGGCTGCATAAGCATAGCAGGTTCATTTTCAAATAAAGATGCAGGGATGACAGGAAAGATGAAGTTAAGGGTGTGTGTATACAAATACAGCAGAATTAAGGCACTGTATTGCCAGCAGACATTACCCACTACCTCAAACTGTACAAGGGGAACTCTATCAAATCAACTTTCATACTGATGGATTTCTTCATGCATTGTTAGGTAATGAATGGGCTCTCAGATGGGGACAATACAGATGCAGGAATGACAGATGAAGTTAAGGGTGTACCTATACAAATACAGCAGAATTAAGGCACTGTATTGCCAGCAGACATTACCCACTACCTCAAACTGTACAAGGGGAACTCTATTAAATCAACTTTCATACTGGCGGATTTTTTCATGCATTGTTAGGTAATGAAAGGGCTCTCAGATGGGGACCCAAATGGAATGAGATCCTTGAAGGTCATTAGGGACTTGAAAGATAATTTTAAGTTATTAATAGGAAGTCCTGAATGATAGGAAGAGGACTACGATGCGAAAGAGATTCCTTTTCTGAGCAGACAGAGAGTACCTCCAGGAGCGTAGAAGGAAGATGATACACCATTCATGAAGTACATATTAATGCACAGTGTATATACAAATCCATGAAAATATTATTAAATTATTCTTCACTGATGTTTGTTTCTCCAAAAAAATCAGATTAGTACTCAAGTTCATGCCTTGCTTAGTATGGTTATTACAACACTGTTGCTCAAAATCTGTCATTTCCTTGTTCACCAGAGTTTTAAGGAACCCACTGCCAATGGCTATTCAGGGTCCACTGCTCTGTTTTTAACATGGAATGTGTTCAACTTACAGAAAACCTTGTCACCTGACCTAATGCACAACCCTACACCTTCAGGCACAAAACAGACAAGCCACCTACTCTCCTGCATTTCAGTTAACATCCATTCCCAAACACAATTCACTCTAAGAAATTGTAAGACCAGTGTAAGTATTGTGGTAAAAAGTGAGTCAAGTAGTCTCTGCACCTGAGCATCACAGTGATGGATTAGGGCTAAAGCTCCATGCATTTTAATCTTGGCACAAGAAAGGAGCAAGCTTCACACTCCAGGTGCTATAGGCCTGTCACATAACACCGTATGAAACAGTACATCAGACAGATGAGCAGTTTTTTTTACATCAGGTTAAAATATCAAAATAAAATTTTATTATGTGGGAATAGTCTGTGTAATGGTGGAGTAGTAGTCTCCCCTATTCCTGTAAACATATTAACATTATTACATATATTAAGTTAATTTTTTACTCCTACTTCTCATATCACCATTCATTTCTCACATGCAAATAAAGTGTTATTCATAATCAAATAACAATCAGTGTAAGGATCACATCTTACAACTAAAATCAAACAAAAAGTTCCTACAAACATTGCTGCAACTGATGTGTTAGCAACATATAACAACAGGAAGTTACTTACACCTGGAAGGTATACCAGTGGCAATGATTAAATAAATTATGTCTAGTTTGCTCATGACTGAGCTGCTGCTGTTTCTTTTATCCACAACATAATGACGTTTTCTGACAATTATCATCCAGACTGACAGACAGGACAAAGCAGATCAGTTTTGTGGCTAGTGTTATCACCTAATCTCACTCCAGCTTTGCCCAGTGGTAGTTGACTGAAAGAGTAAACACACTTAGCAAACTTTACTGCTTGATCTAAATGGCTGCAAAACCACCATGAAAGCCGGCAACTCATCTGCATGCCAGAAATTCTTGACATAACAAGGCTTAGACATGCATACAAACCACACAGAGCAGTTGCAGTAACTGTTATGTTAAATACTGATAGAACAGATAAACAAAGAAACAAATGCACTCCTAAAATAAACACTACTTTGAGATTTTGGGTTCTAACACAAGTGGTGATGGAAATTCAAGTCTTCTGCAATGTGATGCCACATCCATTTTTTAACAGTTACTGATGGTTCAAGGGAGCCTCCCACCTCTATTTTCAGAGTACAAGAGGAACAGTACAGTGAGTACAACAGAGTCCCAATTATCTGACCAATACAGGACCAGTGGATGGTTGGATATTTGGAAATACCAGATAATATGTAATACTAATGAAAAAGATGAGATCAAATATCAATTCACACTGTAACTGAATTTATTAATAAATTATGAAGAAAATACAATGAGGCATGAAAAAAATCACAACAAAAATATAATGTAAATTTACAAGGCACTTGTTATGAAAAGATGAGTAATGGGTATTTGTTTCTTAGGTTCCTTCATTTTCCTTGCGTCTCAGTAGTATATCTATCTATGGCAGTTACCACACACTGATGCTCACAGGAAGGAAGTGCCACCTCTGTAGCCTTCAGTTAACACTATGACTCAATCTATCAACAAACTCTGTTCATTCACTGTCATCTTGTAAGCAGTATAAACAGCACAACTCAAACAAGATCTACTACGTTGTCTCTGAGCTGCTGTTCTTCATCTTTGTCTTCTTGCTTCTGCTTTAAAACCTATTCCAGACTGCAGAAATATGAACGATAGTGCTGTACAGAACTTACTCTTATATGTACATCCATAGTCGGGAATAGGTTTCAAAACAGAAGAAAGACTTTTTAAATTTTCTTGTATTATTTCCTCTGTCAGTTTATTTTCAAACTGTCTTTCTTTTTTTCCAAGTAATTTCTCCATGACTTCACCAGTGTTTCTTGCTCAGTCTCATATATGGCTTGTGTGGTCCAATGAACATCATCATTCAGGTTTACATTTTTTGTATTTTCTAACATTTCCCTCATACAGTAACTCCTGTAAGTGACCAAACAAGTCAATCCCACATTTTTATTCATTGTTCAGTTTCTTGGTATATAGAATGACACAATCAGGTAGCATTTCATGATAGAAAAATCCTCCTTATTTCCACACACTTTAGTTCCTTTGTATTTGGCTGAAAAGGTGCCTTTTTAAGGATAAGGATGGTTCTCCTTTCCATTTTCTTTTTTTATTGCTACTATAAGACTTGGTACTGACAGAATAATTCTGCATAAAACCAACTTCAAAACTTGCTGGGTCCATCCACACAAAGCTTTGCTCACTTTTTCACATACACACTTTCCTTCTCTTTCATTTGTTTTTAATGGTGTGTTCTCTTTCATTTAATTTTTATTTGCCTTCTATCCTTTTCTGCCTTTTTCTTTTCTTTCAGGCCCTCCTTTGAAGTACTGGCTCAATACCAGTCTTCTTTCACCCACTGCATAGTTCTGCCTTTGTCTCTCACTGTAATACTACAAGTTTCTGTTCTATGGTAACAACATTGTTCTTTCTCTTTCCACTTGACATGTTAATTTAAAAAAATCACAACTTTATGCAAAATTAGTAATGTCCAACAACAAACTAAAAGCACAACTGCATTCTCCATTACACACTCACTTGGTCACTGCAAAATTAGTTGATAAATGTAGTACAGCATTCTGACAGCATAGCATGTTGAATAAAGGGGAATATCAGATAACCAACGGTCTGATAATTGTGACTCTACCATAATTACTTATCAATCCACACAGTGACATATTCAGAAGACTTGAATCTACAATACTACTTACCTCAGTTGCTTTCCATGTGCTTCCTCTTTTCACTATAACCACATGTTTGTAGGAACTTCTTAGTTTCATTTTAAGATAACATGATCATACTAGTTCCTGTATATAATTAAAAAACATCCTACATCACCTTTTCCATGATTAAGGTGAATTTTTCCCATAAGTGATAACCTAGTGTACACTTATCATACACCCACTTCCAAGTTCTTAAACAATTTCCATATTATACAGTACAAAACAGTATAAAATATTAAACTGAGCTAACTAGCTTAGTTAGCATCATTTTTCAGGGTGATCTCTATATCATTATCCAGAATCTGTAATAATTAAAGAGTATATACAATAATTAAAAAGAGGTCCCAGCTTCCATTACTAAAAATGTGATGTAGTTAAGAACATATGTTTTACAGAGAGAACCACTCTTTCAGTATTCTACATGTTAAGTTTTCTCTTCCCTTCCATAAAACAAATCATAATATTTCAGAGTGAGACAAAATATGTATACAAATTATTTATCCATAGTACCCAGTTACTTTCATGATCCAAATTCTTCTGTGTCAGAATCAATGGGCTTGAACTCAACTGACCCACGTCCATCCATCTGAAGATAGTACTGCAACAGTAATTCATCACTTTCAGGACTAACTTGTGTCATGGGATCTATGGGGTATGAGCTGTGATAAAATCAGATTGGAATAGAAAATGCACTTGGAAGCACAGATATAAAATTATACATATACAGAACCATGTTATGGATACTGGTGTTATGTGGCATAGATTGGGTGTTGCAGAATGTCCATATTGTGGACACTGCACATGCCATGAATAGAAATATGATTCTTCAGTTGTGTAGCCCAAAGCCTAGACACTGTAACAACTATGGTACACTGGCTCCAATATTTGTTCTCTTCTTATTGTATATATATATATATATATGTAGAGTCAGTGTCACACCAAGCAAGGTAAATAGTGCAATAAACTTATGGTATATAAGGAACATTTACAACTTCTGGTAAATATGTAATTACCTCGTGATGTTTCCAGAGTGAACGTCTATGGCTGACAGTGAACAGGGTAATACCAACTTCCCGGCAATAGCGATACATGCTGCCTTCAACATCTACACTTACAGCAGATGTACACTCATCCAGAATTGCAAACTGAGGATGATGATAAAACAACCGAGCCATCTGTAACATAACATACAATCCTCTGGAGACAATGTACTAGGGCACCAAAAAATTAACCATTTCACATGGAACCATGTGAATACAGTTCAGATCCTTACTTAATTACCTACTTACTTACTCACTCCATGGAGCAGAGTCCTTCTTGAGAAGCTGACCGGTTTTCAGCTAGTCAAGAAATTCCCCACACTTTATACAACCCAAAGTTTCATTACCGCACTCACAAGTGCTCACCACCTGTCCCTATCCTGAGCCGGCACGATCCAGTCCATATCCCCACATCCCACTTCCTGAAGATACATCTTAATATTATACTCCCATCTATACCTGGGTCTCCCACGTGGTCTTTTTCCCTCAGGTTTCCACACCAAAACCCTGTATATGTCTCTCCTCTCCCCCACATGCACTACATGCCCTGCCCATCTCATTCTTCTTGATTTTATCACCTGGACAATATTAGGTGCGGAGTACAGATCATTAAGCTCCTCATTATGTAGTTTTCTCCACTCCCTTGTTACCTCATCCACCTTAGGCCCAAATATTCTCCTCAACACCCTACTCTCAAGGGGAGACCGCGGTAGCACAGTGGTTAAAGTGCTGTTCCACAGATCAGAAGGTCGCTGGTTCAATACCAGCTGGTGTCATTGGAATTTTTCATTAACATAAAATCCTTCCAATTGCACTATGGCCCTGGGGTTGACTAAGACTCTAACAGAAATGAGTAACAGGAGCATTTCCTGGGGGTAAAGGCGGCCGGTGCATAAGGATGACAACCTTACCACCATCCTGTGCCGTTGTCATGTAATCTGGGAACTGTAACTTCCTGGAACCCTTTGGGCCACTCCAGGCCTGTAACAGGACTGTTTTACCCTACTCTCAAACACCCTCAGTCTACATTCCTCCCTCAATGTGAGTGACCAAGTGTCACACCCATACAAAACAATAGGCAAAATTACATTTCTCTGTATCTTAATCTTTAAATTTTTGGATAGCAACCTGGAAGACGAAAGATTCTGCACCGAATGATAGCAAGCATTCCCTGACTTCAATCTGCTCTTAATTTCTTCCCGAATAGAATTTCGATGTGTAAAGGTTGCTTCCAAATATTTGAACTCTTCCACCCTTTCCAAGGAACTACTATCAATCTTTATACTGTCACTACGTCCTGCATTCTGATCTCGAGACATGACCATGTACTTTAGCTTTATCAGCATTTACTTCTAGTCCAGTCTCCTTACTAGCCACTGCCAAAACTTCTGCATTTTCCTGTTAGTATGTACGCTTCCTCCCAATATATTAACATCATCAGCATAAATCAGAAGCTTATTTAATTTCAAGGCATCTTGGTTTACCTGAACCCTCCTAATGGTGTAATCTAAAGCGAGGTTGAAAAGCAATGGTGATATAGCAGCTCATTTTTCCAAACCATTCCTAATACGCAACATGCCAGGCAAATTCTTGCCTACCCAGATTCTGCTATACGTTTCAGTCAGACACATATTTATGTGCCTTACCAGTTTCATGGGGATACCCAACTCAATGAAGCTTTCTTGAAGTCTATAAAGAAATTATGCACTACTTCGTTGTATTCCCATTCTTTCTCAAGTATTTGACGAATGCAGAATATATGATCAGTAGTTGACCTGTTGCGTTGAAATCCACAATGTCGATCCCTAATAATTTCCTCTGCATATGGAGTTAACCTTAGCAGCAGGACGTTGGATACAATTTTGTGCATAGTTGGCAAATGCCCCTGTAATTACTGAAATCTGTTTTATCGCCCTTCTTATAGATAGATACAGTTATAAATTCCTTCCACTCCTCAGGCAATTCCTCCTTATTCCCAATAGAAATAATAAGTTTATGGATCTCAGAGCAAACTGTTTTACCCCCTGCCTTAATCAATTCTGATGGAATTTGATCAATACCTTGTGACTTTTTAGTTCTTCAATAGCCTACTCAACTTCAAAGGCACTTGGCTCTGGCACTAGTGGTTCTGCCACGTGTATTTCTGTTTGCCTAACATCATTAACCCCATGCATATTCAATAACCATGAGAAATGGTTCCTCCCACTAGCCAAAATACTGTGGGAGTCTGCAACCAAATCACTCTTCTCATTCTTTAATTAGTTTTAGGCTGGTAACCCTTCTGAAAGTCATTTACACCCGTATACAAGTCCCTAATATTTTTTATCTTACTGTTAGTTTCAAGTTTCTCAATTTTAGCTTTCAGATTTTCTTTTGTTCCTGAAATGTCTGCTAGCTTCATGTCTTACAGTGTTTAGATTATCTACATTACTTTGGCTTCAATCCTATACTCACTGCATTGTAGCCTGCTTCCTTTTATCTAAAAAACCTAAATGTTCATCAAACAATGGCTTATGCTGCTTCAAATCATGCATACCTAGACTCTCTTTAGCTGAGGTTTTGATATTCTATTGAATGTTCTCCCAAGCCCTATTGATGTCCTCAACATCACTTAAGTTCTCCAAAGCTGCAAACCTGTTTGTAATCTGAATCTGATACTGTTTCCTAACCTCCAGCTCATTTAGCTTCCTGAGATTAAATCTTTCCCCATCAAGCATCTGTGTTGCTTGTTTACTTACTGCCAAACATTCCCTAACTTTTGCAACCACTATACATTGATCAGTATCATACTCAGCCCCCTTTGAAACTCTGTACATCTAGTATACTCGAACGCCATCTCCTATCTGTCAATATGTGATCAATCTGGTTGTGAGTCTTCCTGTCAGGAGAGGTCTTGGTGTACTTATGAATGTTTCAGTGCAGGAACATCGTGCTCTTAACAACTAGATTTTTTGATGTGGAAATGTTTACTATTCTAACACTATTATTATTATTACTACTATCCTGTTGTAGACTCTAATTCCCAATTATCAGTTTGAAAATATTCTCCCTCCCCACTGTTACATTTAAATCTCCTAACAGAATTTTCAAATGGTACTTAGGAAAATGATAAAAAACCTACTCTAATTGCAGTTTAGACTCAAAAGCCTTATTTATCCAACATGCACATTAATATTATACTCACATTTGCACATATCTTCAGGAATAGTCTCTGTTTTGTAGATTTTCAAACTGAATTTTATATATATTTCTCACTTTTCAATGTTCATTACATGTGATATACCAACTTTTTACATCTAAGCATAAAATGTCAACAGTTTTAGCTCTTCACATTCAAAACCTTATGACACAGTGTCAAGTTCTGTGCAAGTTAGATATTCTTTCAATACTTACAAAATGCATACTGTTGAAATGTCATGAAACATTAAAAAGCACCAAATAAATTTTGTCCATGACCAAATATTTCACGTGAAGATCTGAAAGAGCTGTTTTTAAAGCAAATAATTGCAAACACATATGTTATAATTCTACATTCAGAAGAAGCACTTAAAATCATCAAATGTTTTGTATGTTACACTGAAATTAAAATGGAACTCACAGCTATTCTCTGCTTCTCTCCACCAGACAACACATCAAGCCAATCTGCAACAGCATCCCACCCTCCTTCACGAGACAGCAAATAAGACAATTTGACACGCTCTAAGTAACTTGCAAGGTCAGCATCTGTCTTGCCCCTATGTAGCACTTCATCACATGTATGAGGATAGATCACCTAGTGTGAACATCATGCAGTCTATTATAGCAGAAGCAAGTCCAGAACAACAATGGCATGTGTGTATGCATGTGCATGTGAAGAGGGGATGGTATGTATGTAGTAGCTTCAGAAAGTTCCTAGAATTCGCTGGAATAATTTACAGGAATTTTTGACTGCTAAGGCACTGTCTATTATGAGTACATACCTGAAGGTAAACTGTGAATGAGGAAATGTATGTCGACATCCTTTTTCCCTTAGGGATGCAGTCAGAAAGAAACAGCCCAAAAAATAAATAACCAACAGTTGGATTCTCCTTCATGACAATGCTCCAGTACACTGGTTAGTTTTGTTCAAGTATTTCTTAGCAAAGAACAATGTGACAACACTGAAGCATCCCCCATACTCTCCTGACCTGGGTCCAGCTTTGTACCTGTTTCCTCGACTGAAATCAGCATTGAAGGGATGACGCTTTTGTGATGCTACTGACATAATTGACAATGTGACAGAAAAGCTGGAAAGGCTTTCAATAAAATGGATTCCAGGAATGTCTCCAACACATGTACAGTTGCCAGCAGAAGCGTATTGTTGCACTTGAGGACAAATCTGAACGAAAAGTAGTAGCTTAAATGACTGTAATGTTTCGTTTTTCTTAGAAATAAAGTGATTCTGGAAACGTTTTGAAGCCACCACATGTATACTTCACATGTTATAAGTTAGTACTGTCACAAGTGGTTTTAAATGCCAATTACTTTATTTTCTTTATGTGATTACAGAAAACAACTGATGTTATACACTCAACTTCTTTTAAATTCAGGCTTCAAAATTTGCCCTAAAATAGGCCTATTGCAAACATCATCAAGTATTAAAATTCAGTCTCAAGACCTGTCTTAGCACTTGTAACTCTATCCAAGAATTTCTGTGTTGCTTCAGGAAATCATGCCAAACTATACTTTCTACATTCAGACTTACCATCACTTTATTAAATAAATTAACTGACACTTCTTAAAAGAACATATGTTTATACTGACAAATTACTTTACTGATTAATCAATCAACAAACAGCACAACACTGATCGAACACTTCAATCAGATGACATAACATACAACACTATGCACTGAGACATAGAGATTAATACTTCAACACAGACATCACCGAATGTTCAACATCCAATATATCATAACTATAAAATTTTAACTGTAACATTTACACATATATTTATTACCTGATCACGTAATGTGCCCAGTGTCATGTACGGTCTCTGCGGTATGTAGAACAGTTTTCCTCTTGGTGGCTTGGTAAGTGTGCCACCAAACAGTGGCCACAGCTAACAAAAGAAATATTAACATCTGCACTAAAAAACAATAGACCTATAAATCAAAGCAGCATTAACACAATCACAAATGCCATCAGTAAATTTCCTGTGTTCAGTGTGCATGGTTGGTAACTTCTGATGGGAGAAAGAATTTAAGATCTGTTTCTTTAGTTCATGCCACAGTTAGCAAAAAGTCCACACTAACTGTACACATCAAAGGAGCACAGGTTAGGCAATTTGTAAAGAATCACAATTAAATGTGTTTTACTACAGTGAATTTTTAAAAAATACAGCTGTAAAGCTTCCTCTTGGACTAAAATGTCTAGGCATCAAGAATTACCACTTAGCCATACATGTGTCAACATTTATTCTACTGGGGTGGCTATTTAAATATGAGAGCATGGTTTATGAAAAACATGAGTATTATTTGAACAGAAAAAGATTAAATTACGAAACAGTATTTTGTGGAAAATAAAGAGAATATGCAGCATGTTGTAAAAAACGTAGTAAATCTCCTTGTTGCTAAAAACATATAAAATGAATTTCTATGGGTGTTTTACCACGTGCAATTGTGTACGCAAATGCAGGTTTTTTTAAAAGGTTAATTGTGACTCACAGGAAATAGTGTTTCCTTTGTAATTTGCCATCGCAGTCCTTGGTTTTGTGACAAGCTGTGCCAAAATGTACCAGGGTGCTGATAAGTCCTTAGTGTGACCAGGAAGGAAACAAGCTTGGGAGGATGTCAGAGATGTGTGCGATTTCAACAACATCAAGACACAAGCTGTCATCAAGTTTTTTTTTTTCTGCAAGGCAAGGCACCGAAGGAAATTCACGCCATTCTGACAGAAACATTAGCTTGTTTCCTTCCTGGTCAGGCTAAGGACTTATCAGCACCCCTGTAACTTAACGTGCATTACTTTCAAGATCATACATTAGAGGGTCAGTGTCACTACATGCTAGATATTTTCATGGCCACAAAATCAGTGATACTAAATCCAGTATATCAGAAGGTACAAAAACAAAGTGGCATGTTTGTACCACTGGCTGAAAAGACTGTACAGAGGGTGGAAACTGACACACACAGACATATCATAAGTCTATTTTTCCTCTCACAATAAGGACAGCAATCTAAAAATGGATTTAAAAAGCACAACAAAGGGTATAAACTTATCCTAAACTGATCTCACCTCTCCTAGGACCCTGAACAGCGAACTCTTGCCACAACCATTGGGCCCACAAACCAATACGTTGACCCCTGAACGAACCTCAAAAGTCATATCATTCACCAAAATATCCCCATTAGGTGTTACAAGTGGAACGTTATCAAAACGGATTATGTTGTCCTGGAAGATGATCCTACCTGACCCTGGTATTAAAGGCATAGGATGTTGATTTCTGTCATCTGAGAACAATAAATTGTTATTGTGAGTCTTCCACTAATTTGCCCAGTCATATGCTACAATATAAGCCATAAAAGTTGTCATAAAAAGCTTCTAAAACATAAAAAACTGGTAAAGCACTGTAACACTAATAAAAATCTAACAAAAGAAAACTTACACCAAACATCACTTACACATATATGTGTATATTGTACCTCCAAACCATGAAGAACAGAATCTAGTATGAAGGGATCATAATGCTTCTGAATTTAGATGGAAAGAAGATTAAGTAATGTTATTATGGTTTACACTGGTTCTTTATAACACCTGACGCCAGTTAATACTCGTATATACAATGCATTCTACTGGGTTAAAAACATACCAAACCTGTATAATAAAAAACAAAAGTGAAACAGAGCACAATTATTCACTCCATTCACAAAAGGCTTGTGAAAATTTGAACAATGTTCCAGTGCATAATATTTTAAAACATTTATAAAACCACTCACTCATTTACCAAAGGATATGTAATAACAACAGCAGATTAATCAAATGTAATATTCTTTTGGGAAAGCACTATCAAAACTGAACATGCAACAAAGAACAGGTTATGGGTTTCAACAGTTTTGGTCAAACCTTTTAGTAACTAACAGACATGCAGAAACCTGCATGCACACAAAAAAACAGTATTCTGTTTCTCATCACGAAGGTAACTGTTACTCAATGTGACAAAGAAGCACTTCTTTACTTTTACAGTTTTTGACCCAAGTGAGCTAAAAAACAAAGCTAAAACAAGACATTCATCCATTTCTGAAAATTCTGTTATTCCCCTATTTTTAGCAAATTCTATTACCAGAAGCCAGACTGTTGCATATGGCCACAGAAAAAGCCTTCAACGCCATATATAAATCCCAATGCAGGGACTTGTTTAAACTCCACACACTAAGAGAAAATGCTTACCGGAATAGATATGACTGACTGACACACTCACTCACTCCATCACTCCAAGGGATACAAGTCCCTCTTGAGAAGCTAATATCTCTCTATCAGTCATGAAATTCCCAATGTTTTAAGAAACACAATGGGTCCATTACCATATTAACAACCTTCCACCACTGGTCTCTATCTTCAGCCACATAAGTCTAGTCCAAACCCTCCATTCTTTTTATGTAATATCAATTTTAAAATTACCCTCTCATCTACAACTAGGTTTTCCAAAGTGGTCCTTTCAAGCTTTCACACCAGAACCCCCATGCTAATAATATTTGGCATGGTGTACACATCACACACCTCTTACTATATAATATTCTCTAGACTCCTGTGTTAAAATACCTATATAAACCTCAGATATAACATTTATATTCTCTCTTATTTTTAGTATTATTATGGATATGGGGAGGGAGAGTATGCATCTCTCCATGACGGCAGACACACACATACACAATCAATCCAACTAAACCCAGTACTGTAGCAAGCTCTTTTTTACAACTGATCTAACTTTAGATATGAACAGTGGTCTTCACAGTTATAATATGGTGTAGTGTGGTAGGTGGTTACAAACTTTACGGAGAAACTTGCTACTTCTACCCCAAATGCGGAGCCTACAAGTTCCTCCGCAACGCTGGTATCCACCAACCAGACTATACAATATTATATTCCAGAAGATAACAATCTAATCTTCACTGCTATGAAAACCCCAAATGTCACAATTTAACATACATACATCTGTATTTCACACCAACAAAAGCAAGTAGCAATCCATACTGACAGCATTTTATTCATGATGGCACAATAATCAATTCTTTTACATCTGATCAAATTGATTACGGCACTACAACAGTTAATATCGATATAGCTGAAGTTACTTACTAGGATGTCCATCATCTGTGCTGTTGGCCACAACTGATAAAATAGAGCCCGTATTTCTCACCATTGTCCGGACATAATGTCCCTGATTTAGATCAGTCAGAACTGTCATAAATTCTGTGACACGTGCAGTAAAGCCAGCAAGTCGTGTCATCTCTCTGCCAGAGAGAACCAGTCGTCCAACTGCTTCTGCCAGTTTCACCATCATTCGACCAAACTCGTAATAATGCTGTAATGAAATATGTAGTTTAAAATTATGCCAGCATCTTTAATTATATGTTGTTCCTACAGCACCCTTCTCCCTACATTTCCTGAGCTCACTTAATCCTAGGGATTACTCAAATTCTGGGCTAATTTTTTTGGGGGGGGGATTTTGTTTGTTTAACACCCATGTCAGAAATCCCAAGCTGGAGAAATTACAGTCATGAATACAACAAGCACTGGTTAAACAGCAAGCAAACACCAGTGGAATGTGAATCCATGACATATAAAAATACAGAACTTAAACAACAATGAATGCACATTTAACAGAACATACTCAGATCTATGCTTTCTGATACATCTACTTAGTTTGTACTGTCTTAATTACTGTACTTCTACACACCCGTTTTTAAAGGAAATAACATTCTAACTAATTCACACTCTCCTCATAATTTACTTCTATATACTGCACCAGTATAAACAGAATGGAAATAATATATCAGAAACAAAAACATGGTTCACTCTTTCATGTCCTACTATATATATGTACAGTGTTGCTAAACACACTGCAATGGCAGTAAATGTATTGTGTAATTTCTCAGTTTTCATTTGCGTGATTGCAGCTGCATCTTTACCTTAATTACACTGCATACATATCACATCCCTGTGGTGCCTTACTAAGAAAGACAGTCGAAATATAAGTTTACAATACATATATCTCAATTTGAACGCGGACTAGCATGACCTAATCTGTTGTAGTGGAATGTAGTAGTGCTGGGTGGTAACGCTGTGACACTTAGCAGCACGTCAAACTTCACACAAGGTGTCCGCTGTTAATTAAACATGGCAACTTGACTGGAACAATGGTCAAAAGGGGAGGTCCATGCTGTAATTCATCCTCTGCATGCTAGCATGTTTCTGCAGCTGAGATTCACCACTAGCTAGTCAAAATTTATGAGGAAGAAGTGATGAATTGTCAAAGTGTGGTGAAATGGTGTTCAGACTTCAATTCCAGTCAAGTTGTGGCAATGGATAATGAGGGATGTGGTAGACCAACAACAACTCTTGCAGTGCTTCAAGTGGACAATCTTCAAACATCTGCCATACAGACAAGATCTGGCACTGAGTGATTTGCACCTCTTTCCTGCTCTTAAGGATCATCTTTCTGGCCACAAACTGGCAAGTGATGATGACATGAAAACAGCTGTTACAAGGTGGTTGAAATCGCAAGGAACAGAGTTCTACGAGGCACAAATTTAAAAAAACCAGTCCCATGACTGGAGACAAATGCCTCAATGTTGAAAAATAAAGTGGAAACCATAGATAATACCATCTAATTCTGTTGTTCAAAATGGCAATATATACATTAGAATATATGCATTTTAATCTTATTTTTGGACTGCCCCTCCTATGTTCACATAGCCAGCTACATCTCAGGCCCTCTTATACTTACTGCAGTTATCTTGTAAACAGCATGATGTTCAGAAAAATTTGACTTACAATGTGTATAGTTTGATCTTATCCACAACTCTTTTCTGAAGTCGTTTTTTAATCTAAGAACAATTCAGCAAAATACTATAATAAATTTACATACATCTTCCTGTAAAGTGTCTATTATTTTTTAGATGTTAACCAAAGTGAATTCAGCCACCACATTTTCATGAAACTCCCCACTACAACATTACATGAACATCTGTGTAGTGGGAGCTGAGATGTTTCATGAAGACAAAGAGTGAGAGGCAGGCATGTTGAAGCTCAGTCACTTGTTGCAGTCATTTTGCAAACATGTCTTAATATGGACATAGGTATAAAACTTGCAATTGTGACAGGATGGTGAAGGTTGGACAAGATTTTTGCATCAGTCAGTCCATCCTAGTAGAAACATGAATAGATGACCTTGGTCTGACACATTCCACTGTATTATGTACTATATGCAACAAATAAAATTGCATGTCAGTCTAACACAACTGTTTAATAACAGGTGATTATGAAGATGATTACAGATGGAGACCTCTGGACTCTACGTGGCTTCCCTCCAACTAGCGAGAGGCAATGTGGAAGGTTCACAGTATGCTGCAATGACAAGTGGGCTAGCTGAACTTGGAGCCAGGGCAAAGATCATGTTGAGCTTATTTATCTTCTTTTACATAATGTGAATATTTTCACAATAATGTGTGGATATCTTTGCCTACCTACTCGTTTCAGCAACAACAAAGGGCACACATTCCCAAACTGTGTTCAATGACATATTCTATGGTGCAATGCTGATAATTTCTCCAGTGATGGGTTTCATAAAAAAGTAATTTTGCATTAAAATCACATGAGCCGCATTTAATATGAAGTAAATTCTTTAGACTGGATTTACAGTCCATGAGCAAGAAAAACAAGAATGTGGGGATTCTTAACTTCTAACCAAAATACAAAGCCTCACACTAATTTTTCTTTTCTTTTTGGGCACACTGGCCAAAAAAATATTAGAATAAGTCAGCACGAATGTATGTGAACAAACATGTCTCTTGCTAACCAGAGTTGCAGAAGAACAAAAGTTCTGTGGAAAGAGCTAGAACTCACCCTGAATCTCTCTTCCTTCCCACATCCTGCCAACAGTGGGTGCCCAACAGCAAAAAAGGGAATACTCACTGAATAAAAGCCAACCACAGTAGCAATATCTGTAAAGAATGGAGGACATTACATCATTTCAGGTTAGAAAAAATCATTTCCATTAGTTCAAGCAAAACAACTACAATCACATACTTACATTTTGCAACCATGTTATCCACAATTCCCATCCCAACACGGAACTCCAGGAACTTCTTCAAGTGATTGGTCTGGGGGCAAAAAAAAGAAAAGAAAAGGGGAAGTCAGTCTCATAAGAGAGGGCTAGAAAATGCACATAGTTTTTTTTTAAGAGTTATTTAGTAACAGCTCTCCATAGCGATAAAAGCAACAGTATTTCAGAAATTGAGACTAAATATGTAACTTGATTACTATATTCACAAACAGTCTGTAATTAAAACAAAATTTTTGGCTACACAGAACCAACAAATATATGTTCACAGTTTTTATCAAATATACAGCTATTAACACCTTCAGTAACAAATCACGACAGCCAAAACCCAATAATTTTAACAAAAAATGTCTACTTTGATATGACAATATGTGTTCTGGGAGTACTGACATTCCAGAGATAAATGCTGTCTCTGAAATGCTTGCACTTAAATACATCCCAGAAAACATAAGTAATCTTCATTGGTACCAATATGAAAACCATGGTTGGAACAAAACATTTTTGGGAGTTTCGCCTTCATATCAATAAATGCAGCTGACTACTGATAGTGGTGCAAATTATGGAAGCTGTTTCTGCCATGCTTCATTATGTTCACACATATATTAAAAATTTCAGGACATTCGTGTTGACATGCATCCAACATCACCATACATGGAACAGAAGTACAGTTATGTTATTAAAAAATCCACTCTACTGCAGTCACCATTTGGTATAGACAGGTTTACTGATACTGGTATCTCACTGACGAAAATAAGACTCTCCTCCCTTGGAAAGACTCCCTTCATTGTGTACTACTGCTCACAATAATCACCTGATCATATCTCTTTCATTCTCTGTAAAACTTTCAAGGATTTGGAATTACACATAATAACCTAATTACAGTAAAATACTGATTCTAAACTTTTGGGGGACAATTTAAAAATGGTGTAAAATTGAGGATGGACTGTTAATATAAGCATTTTGCCAGGACCAAAAATATGTGTGAAATCCCTGAAAACACAAAATGTGAGAACCTTAAATCGGGGTTTTACTGTGCTCACTGGTCAGATCAGATTCTTTCTGATTTAGTGGGCAGTTTTCAGATGTTACTGATCAAACAAAAGTATATTTTACAGCCAACTATAACAAGAGTAACAGGTTGCCAAGGGCTTCAATTATTCTATTTTGGTAGTTCTAAGCCTCATCACTGTTAAAACATACTACACTGCATTTCACAGTGCATATCAAATCAAATGTCATTGACAAAGTCAAAAGTATTTCAATAAATTATCATGTTATAGCCACATGGTATGCAAATCAATAAATTTCACCAATACTCTCTAGTGAAATGCTTCCAGACAGTCTGTCAGAGATTAAAACATGCATTTGGCTCAACAGACCAGTTGTTGACAACATATAAGGTACAGAATTATACATTATGGTACAAACCAGCTTTTGAAATGATGCTAGGAGAGTTAACTTTTCCCGCTGGTTTCCCTGATAAAAGGCAACTTCTTCAGCGTTTGTTATGAGGCGTGAATTGATGTACCGAAACTCTCCTTCCAGCTTCTGTTCAGTGACTGTCATACGGCCAGTTGGTCGACGCAGGTATGTCAAGAACCATCCTGCGATGAGCAGGTATGCAAGCAATACAGATGGTGTCTGCATAAACAGATTTGACAAAAGTGGTCCATATTCATGACAATATTTTTATTCTTATTTACAGCATATCTGGATTCACAGTATCAATCATATACCTTCCCTCCAATTTGTGTGGTAAGCCTGTACACATATATGACAATGTCAAGCACTGGCTTGCTGATGTTCGAGTATAAGTCTGTCACTGTATCGCAAAACTTGTCCACATCTGTGGTAAGTAGCTGATCTGCATTTGCTATGCGATTGTCCAAGTTGCTCATCTTGTAATATGTAAAACCCCTGTTAAAACACAAAAAATAAACATATCAAGCAACTAAGATTCTTGAGGTATAATGGTAGACAGCGTCTTGAAGAACACAAATTTATCACCCTTACATTTCTTGTTACAATCCTGTCTAAACTGATGAAGATCTAGTGACTGAGTCACGGTGGTGAAAATATTCCTGGCACACATAACCTGTTTAAGGTGAAAATACAGTGGGGGAGAGAGAAAAAGGTAAAATGGAGAGAGAGAGAGAGAGAGAAGAGGAAGGAGGAGAAAGAGGAGAAGAATGAGGAGGAGGAGGTGGAAGAGGAGAAGAATATGGAGGAGGGGAGGAGAAGAAGAGAGGAGTAGGAGGAGAAGAAGATGAAGAGGAGGGGGAGGAGGAGGAGTAGGAGGAGAAGAAGATGAAGAGGAGGGGGAGGAGGAGGAGGAAAAGAAGGGTAATACAAGCAGAACATATACTTTCCCAATGCAAAATATGCGAACTGTTCATATCACACTGGTCTTGACCATCATTTGCTGCACTGTTGCAAAGCTCATCACACTGCACACATACTCATGCAAGGGCATTCAGAACTTCTTTTTGTATTCTCTCACATATGCCAATACAAAAAAAAAATACAACAAACAAAAACTATAGAGCTAAATCACATATACATAAGATGCCCCACAAAACATGGATCACACTTCAAGACCCCATTTATTATGAAACTGAGTAAAAATGTTACAGTAACATGGACATAATGCTTGCTGAAAATTTGAATAGAAGTATCCTCAATTGTTAAATAAACCACACTGTTATTACTTAAAGAGTAAATATAGTTGAAATATTATACTGAGTCAGGTGCACACCTAGAGTTTTTCCTTGGCAGGGGATGACCCTAGACTACACGTAATTTAAGCTTGATTATAAAAACACCAGTATAAAAATCTTGTCACAAATATAGCTGTAAAATAACATTGTTTGCAAAAATACTTATATAAATATAAATGCATATTCCATAACCAATTAATTTAAATCAAAAGGCCTAATCTTATCTTTTTTTTTAAATTTTGTCTTTGACATCCCCACTTTTTTATTTTATTCTTCAAAATTCCTATATACTATTCATCACATGGTTTCAGTGGCTGATTTAAACTGAAAGGTAAAGCACACAAAATGTTTCATATCACTGTGTCTACAAAATCTGTCCTTTTTATATTTCAATTGGGGGGGGGGGGGGGGGGGCGGGCTCGCAAAAAAACCCCCCCCCGGGGGGGTAAAAAAAAAAAAAAAACGAGAACCCCAAAAAAAAAGTTTTTAAAAAAAAAAAAAATATTTTTTTTTAACCGTC